>MDTA01053032.1_pt1 | contig 49514 bp, 46 predicted proteins | sample 811151 | NCBI WGS metagenome assembly MDTA01 (sample SAMN05326648, study PRJNA326480) | marine metagenome | isolation source: seawater | place: Indian Ocean: South | collected 2010
CGGTCGCGCGTTCCGGCCGTATCGCCGGAATTGCGCAGGTCCACGGTCTCGACGGCCATGCCCTTGGCCTTCGCCAGTTTCAGCAAGCCGCCGACGGGAAACCGGCCGCAGGCGCCGTCGCGTTCGATGGCCGCCGGGTCCAGGGTTTCAATCGCCCGGCAGGTCCGCCGGTCGATGGCCTGGGCGTGGTCGTAATCGAGATAGTGGCTGAGGTCCGAGGAGACGACGATCAACGTTTCCGGCCCGCCCCAAAGGCGGTCCAGAACTTCGGCGACCTGATCCGGTGTCGCCTGGCCGACGACGATGGGCAGGAGTTTGAAATCGTCGATCACCGACATCAGGAAGGGCAGGTGCACTTCCAGGGAATGTTCCTGGGCGTGGGTGGCGTCGAAGACTTGAACCTGTGGCAGATCGGAAATCAGCGCCGCTGCGTCCTTATCGATCTCGACCGGGCCCAGCGGTGTTTCGAAGGCGTCCGCCCCCGACAGCGCCAGACCGTTGACCGCGACCCGATGACAGGGGCCCAGCAGCACGACCCGCTTGATCCGCCCGTGCGCGGGCTTGACCCGGGCATAGGCGCTGGCCGCGACCGCGCCGGAATACACGTATCCCGCATGGGGGGCGATGATCGCCTTGGGCACCGGGCCGACGGTGATCCTGGCGTCGTCCCAGCACCGGGCGAGCATGGCCTGAAGCTCGGGCGCACTGCCGGGATAAAAGGCGCCGGCGACGGCGGCGGGGCGGATGACGGTCATTGGCGTTCACCGGGTTGCATGACTACATGATAATATAGGTCCGTTCAGGGCCGATCCACAGGTCAGAGAGCGAAATTCATGTCCGCCGACCCCGCCGTTGAGACATTTCCTGGCGCCGTGCCCGGCCGGTATTGGCACCGGCTGGAGGACGGGCGCATTCAATGCGACGTCTGCCCCCGGTTCTGCAAGATGCGGGCGGGGCAGCGGGGGTTGTGCTTCGTCCGCGCGTCGGACGGCGATCAGGTGGTGCTGACGACCTATGGACGGTCAAGCGGGTTCTGCATCGACCCCATCGAAAAGAAGCCGTTGAACCATTTCTATCCGGGCACGCCGATCCTCAGCTTCGGCACGGCGGGCTGCAACCTGACCTGCAAGTTCTGCCAGAACTACGACATTTCGAAATCCCGCGAATTCGACAAGCTGCAAAGCCAGGCGACGCCCGCAATGATCGCCGAGGCGGCGGTCAAGACCGGCTGCAAATCGGTCGCCTATACCTACAACGACCCGGTGATCTTCCTGGAATACGCCGTCGACACGGCCAAGGAATGCCGCAAGCGCGGGATCAAGAACGTCGCCGTCACGGCGGGCTACATCACACCCGAGGCGCGGAAGGAATTCTTCGAACACATGGACGCGGCCAACGTGGACCTGAAAGCCTTCACGCCCGAGTTCTACCGCGAGCTTTGCTCCGCCGATCTGGACGCCGTTCTGGATACGCTGAAATACATCAAGCACGAAACGGATTGCTGGCTGGAAATCACCGATCTGGTCATCCCCGGCCATAACGACAGCGAGGAAGAACTGGAACGCATGGCCAGGTGGATCGTCGACAACCTGGGCCCCGACGTGCCGGTGCATTTCACGGCGTTCCATCCCGATTGGAAGATGATGGACGTGCCGAACACGCCGCCGGAAACCCTGGTCCGGGCCCGAGAGATCGCGATGAAGGCGGGCATCCGATATGCCTACACCGGCAACGTTCACGACAAGGAACATCAGTCGACCTATTGCCACAACTGCGGCGGGGTGCTGATCGGCCGGGACTGGTACGAACTGTCGGACTTCAACGTGACGACCGAGGGCAATTATCCCGGCAACTGCAAATCCTGCGGCGCCGAAATCCCCGGGCGTTTCGACGGCCCGGCGGGGGACTGGGGACGAAAGCGCATGCCGCTACGGTTTCAACGGCCGGGCGCCTGATAATCGATCCCGTGGCGGCTGACCGTCGGGCTTGCGCTTAGCGAGTGATTGTATACAATCCGGCCCTAATCATAATTCATATTTGGGAGAGGACCCCGATCATGGCCCCCGACGCATCCGCCCTCGCATCCGACGCCAACCGCCCCGACCACATCAGCCCCGAGGAATGGGACGTTCGCGTCAACCTCGCCGCCGCTTATCGGCTGGTCGATCTGTTCGGTTGGTCCGATCTTCTGGGGACGCACCTCTCCGCCCGCGTGCCGGGGCCGGATGAACACTTTCTGATCAATCCGTTCGGCGTACTGTTCGAGGAAATGACCGCCTCGGCCCTGATCAAGGTCGACGAGCACGGCACCTGCCTGACCGATTCCGATTACAGCATCAACCCGGCGGCTTTCGTCATCCATTCCGCCGTGCACCTGGCGGCGCCGGAACTGACCTGCGTCATGCACACGCATACGCGCGACGGCGTCGGCGTGGCCTGCCAGGAAGACGGCATCCTGCCGATCTCCCAGCAGGCGCTGTCGATTTACGCCCATACGGCCTATCACGATTACGAAGGTCTGGCCTTCAACCTGGAAGAACGCGAACGCCTGGTCAACGACCTGGGCGACAACCGGGTCATGGTCCTGCGCAATCACGGTCTGCTGACCGTCGGCCGCAGCATCGGCGAAGCCTTCATGTGGATGTACCGGGCCGAACGCGCCTGCCGCTATCAGTTGTCGTTCCAGCAGGCCGGCGCCAAGCTGACGCCGATCCCGCAGGACGTCATCGACCGCACGGTCGAGCAGGGCAAGATCGCCAACTCGCCGAACGGCCACCGCCCGATCGGCCAGAAAGAATGGCCGGCGCTTCTGCGCAAGCTCGACCGCGCCAATCCCGGCTACGATGCCTGATCCGTTCGCCTGATCCGTTCGTCAAACCCGTTCAACTGTCTTGATTCCAAGGGACCAGCGGCAGAAACCCCTTCACCCGGGGGGCTGCCGCACCCTATATATTGAGTCCGATCAAGCGCGTGGGCGAGTTCGTTCGCGCGCCACGTGCCGCCGCGCGGCCCGGCCCCGACGCAGGGGCGCCGGCGGCGGCTCCCACAGATATTCCTCCGGAATCAGTCCAAGGACAGATAGATGAAAATCACCTTCGCCAACCCCTCGCTCCCCGCCCAAGGCATCGTCGTCGTTACCGCGACGGACGGTGGCAAACTGTCGAAAAGCGCCGAGGCGCTGGACGCCAAGCTCTCGGGTGCGCTGACCCGCGCCGCCAAGGCCGGCAAGTTCACGGGCAAGGCCGGCGAGACCGTCGATCTGATGGCCCCCGACGCCAAGTATGAGCGTGTCGTGATGATCGGCCTGGGCAAGGCTGCGGACCTGAAGGACCTGTCGTTGCAGGAAGCGGGCGGGCGCATTTACGCGGCGCTCGCCGGGCAAGGGGCGTCGGCGACGGTCGTCCTCGATGCCGTCGAGGGCGCGGACATGACCGCATCGGACATGGGCGCCAATCTGGGCTTCGGCGCCTTGCTGCGGTCCTACCGGTTCGACAAGTATCTGACCAAGGAGCCGAAAGAGAAGAAGCCGGTGCTGAAGGGCATCAAGGTCATGTGCCCGACCTCGGCCAAGGCCCGCACGGCCTTCGCCGATATGGAAAAGGTCGCCGAGGGCGTGTTCTTCACCCGCGATCTGGTGTCCGAACCGTCGAACGTGCTCTATCCCGCGACCCTCGCCAAGGAAGCCCAGGCGCTGAAGAAACTGGGCGTCAAGGTCACGGTCCTGGGCGAGAAGGAAATGAAGAAGCTAGGCATGGGGGCCTTGCTCGGCGTGGGTCAGGGCTCGGCCCGCGAAAGCAAGATGGTCATCATGGAATGGACCGGCGTCGCCAAATCGAAAAGCGCCAAGGCGCAGCAGCCCGTTGCCTTCGTCGGCAAGGGCGTGACTTTCGACACCGGCGGCATCTCGATCAAGCCGGCCGGCGGCATGGAAGACATGAAATGGGACATGGGCGGCTCCGGCGTGGTCATCGGCCTGATGAAGGCGCTGGCCGGTCGCAAGGCCAAGGTCAACGCCGTCGGCGTGGTCGGCCTGGTCGAAAACATGCCCGACGGCAACGCGCAGCGCCCGGGCGACATCGTCAAATCCATGTCGGGGCAGACCATCGAGGTTCTGAACACCGACGCCGAAGGCCGCCTCGTGCTGGCCGATGCGCTTTGGTACACGCAGACCAAGTACAAGCCGAAGTTCGTCGTCGATCTCGCGACCCTCACGGGTGCGATCATCGTGGCCCTGGGCAACGAACGGGCCGGGATGTACGCCAACGACGACACCCTGGCGGAGCAGATTTCCGATGCGGGTGACGCCGTGGACGAACTGGTCTGGCGCATGCCGCTGGGCAAGGCCTATGACGAGCTGATCAATTGCGATGCCGCCGACATGCAGAACATCGGCGGCCGCTGGGGCGGCTCGATCACGGCGGCGCAGTTCCTGCAACGCTTCATCAAGGACGGCACGCCCTGGGTCCACCTGGACATTGCGGGCACGACCTGGTCGAAGAAGGCCAAGCCCGTGACGCCCAAGGGCGGTACCGGTTACGGTGTGCGCCTGTTGGACCGCGTCGTCGCCGACCACTACGAAAGCAAGTAAGGCCGGGCGGCGCGGCCAGGGCCTAAGCGGGGAGCGGGGCGGTGACCGAGATATCCTTCTATCACCTGGAACGCTCGCCGCTTGAGGCGGCCCTGCCCAAGCTTCTGGAAAAGACGCTCGCCGCCGGCAAGCGGGCCTTGGTCCTGGCCTCAAGCGAGGACCGGGTTGAAAGCCTGGCCCAGGTGCTTTGGACCTATGATCCGGGTTCCTGGCTGCCGCATGGCACGGCCAAGGACGGCAACCCGGAAGATCAGCCGATCTGGCTTTCGACCGAACCGGAAAGCGCCAACAAGGCAACCTTCCTTTTCCTGACCGAAGGCGCCACCTCCGACTGGGTCGATTCCTTCGAGCGATGCTTCGAGCTGTTCGACGGCCGCGATGCGGACGCCGTGCAGGCCGCGCGTGGCCGCTGGAAGGCATACAAGGACGCCGGTCACGACCTTTCCTATTTGCAGCAGACGCCCCAGGGGGGCTGGGAGAAAAAAGCCTGACCCTGGATACCTGCCCAGACATCTGAATGAACGCCGACACGCCCATAGAAGGCGGCGGTAACAACAAACGATACGACACGGAGGAAACACATGACCAACCCGCGCTGGGTCCATCGGCCCGAGGGCTCCAATTGGGGCGACTTCGGTCCCGACGACGAAAAAGGCCGCATGAACCTGTTGACGCCGGAGGTGGTGCTCAAGGGCGTTGCCGAGGTCAAGGAAGGATTGTCGTTCTGCCTTTCCATGCCGCTGGATATGCCTGGCGGCAACTCCGTGAACCCGAAACGTCATCCGCCGGTCCTGCACCCGACCAAGCAGGACGGCGCCGACTACTACAACTTCGTTTGGGACCGCCATTCCCGGCCAGGCTCCACCGACGTCAGCGCGGATGATCTGGTCGTTCTGCACACCCAGTATTCGACGCAATGGGACTCTCTCGCCCACTTCGGCCAATTGTTCGACGCCGACGGCGACGGCGTGCCGGAGCCGCTTTACTACAACGGCTGGAAGGCCGGAGTGGACGTGCCGGACCCGCACGCCAACGGCGGCGACGGCCGCCCGGTCGTCAAGACGCCGCGCCTGGGCATCGAGAAGATGGCTGAAAGCTGCGTCCAGGGCCGCGGCGTGATGATCGACCTGCATGGCCATTACGGGAACGAGCGCGTCAACGTGAACTACGCCATGCTGCGCGACGTCATGGACAAGGACGGCGTCGAGGTCGAGGAAGGGGACATGGTCCTGATCCATACCGGCTGGGACGACATGATCCTGTCGATGAACGGCGAGCCCGACGCCAAGAAGCTGCATTCCTCCTGTGCCGTGCTCGACGGTTGGGACGATGCGATGATCCAGTGGATCACCGATTCCGGCCTGACCATTCTGGTCTCCGACAACATGGCAGTGGAGAACACCGATTATCCGGGGCACCCGGAAGACGACAACTGCCGCCTGCCGATCCACCGGCATTGCCTATTCAAGATCGGCGTGCACCTGGGCGAGATCTGGTATCTCGCCGAACTCAAGCGGGCGTTGAAGGAACGGGGGCGGTCGCGCTTTCTTTTGACGGCGCCGCCGCTGCGCCTGCCGGGCAGTGTCGGATCGCCCGCCACGCCCATCGCGACGATCTGACGGGGCGACGGCAGATGTCCGACGACACGCCCAAACCTGCCCCGACGCGGGCCGACGCCAACAAGGTCGATATGTCGCAGTTCGGCCTGCACCGCAAGGAGTACCAACGGGACGCCACCGGGCCGCTGACCGGCGTGCGGGTGGTCGACATGTCGCGCCTGGTCTGCGGCAACCTGCTGACCTTCAACATGGGCGACATGGGGGCCGAGGTCATCAAGATCGAACCGGCGGGCAAGGGCGATCCCCTGCGGTCCTGGGGCGACGGCGGGATCCAGGCGCAATGGAAGGTCTACGCCCGCAACAAGAAAAGCCTGGCCCTGAACCTGCGCGATCCGGCGGCGTTGGATATCATCCGCCAGTTGGTCGAAAGCGCGCAGGTCCTGGTCGAGGGCTTCCGCCCCGGGCGGCTGGAGGAAATGGGCCTGGCGCCGGAAGACCTTTGGAAGATCAATCCCAAGCTGGTCATCACCCGCATCTCCGGTTACGGCCAGTCGGGGCCCTATAAGGAACGGCCGGGGTTCGGCTCGGTCGTTGAAAGCATGTCCGGCTTTGCGTCGCGCAACGGCTTCGCGGATCGGGAACCGGTCCTGCCGCCGATGGCGTTGGCCGATTCCGTGGCCGGACTGCAGGGCGCCTTCGCCACCGTCGTCGCACTCCGCGAGGCGGAGAAAGAGGGCGGCAAGGGTCAGGTCGTGGACCTGGCATTGCTTGAGCCGCTTTACGGCATCATGGGGCCGGAGGCTCTGGTCTATCAGCTGACGGGGCGTAGCCGCCCGCGCACGGGATCGTCATCAACCACCGCGTCGCCGCGTAACGTCTACGAAACCAAGGACGGCAAGTTCATCGGCATGTCGGCGTCGATCCAGACGATGGCCGAGCGGGTGTTCCGCATGATCGGGCGCGAGGATCTGCTGACCCAGGAAGGTTTCCGCACCAACATGGAACGTGTCTACAACCGAGAGGAAGTGGACCGGTTGGTCGGCGGCTGGATCAAGACACAGACCCTGGCCGAGGTGAGCAAGGCCTTCGAGGAACAGAACATCACGGCCTCGGCGATCTACGAGCAGGCGGACATTCTGCGCGACCCACACTTCCGCGAACGCGAGGTGATCATCGAACTGCCCGACGACGAACTTGGCACCGTGCCCATGCAGAACGTCAGCCCCAGGTTGAGCGGCACGCCGGGCACGATCCGCACGCCCGCCCCGAAACGGGGCGAACATTCGCAGGCTTTATTGGAAGAACTCGGCTATGGCGCCGACGATATCGAACAACTGAAGGAAAAGGGAGTGGTCGAAGGATGACCCAAGAAACCGAAACCGGCGCGGATACGCCCATCGTCTGGCGCTCGTTGCTTTACGTGCCGGGCAACAACGAGAAATTCATCTCCAAGGCCCATACCCGGGGCGCCGACGCGATCATCCTGGATCTGGAAGACAGCGTTCCCGAAGCCCAGCGCCAGACCGCCCGCGACATGCTTCCCGATGCGGTAAAGACGGTGTCGCAGGCCGGCGCCGATCCGGTCGTTCGCATCAACCGGCCGATCCGCCACATGGTCAAGGATGTCGAGGCCGCCGTGAAGGCGGGGGCCCGTTGCCTGTTCGTGACCAAGGTCGATGGCGCGGGGCATCTGAAACTGGTCGCCGAACTGGTCGAGGAATGCGAGCGCGAGGCGGGCCGCCCCCACGGCTCGGTCAAGCTGGCCGCCATGGTCGAGACGGCGGATGCCTATTTCCGTGCTCATGCCATCGCCCGCGCGTCGTCGCGCCTGATCGGGATGAGCCTGGGCGGCGAGGACTTCGCCATGGATATCGGCTGCCTGCCGGATACGGATACCCTGCTGGTTCCCAAGCAGACCGTCATGATCGCCGCCAAGGCCGCGGGCCTGATGGCCATGGGTTTCATCGGCACGGTCGCCGATTACAACGATACGGAAGGCTTCCGCGCCGCCATTCGCAAGTCGGTGAAGTTCGGCTTCGATTGCGCCAGCGTCATCCATCCCTCAGGCATCCCCATCCTGAACGAGGAATTCACGCCCACCAAGGAATCGATCGATCACGCGCGGCGGGTCATCGACGGATACGAGGCCGCGCGTCTGGCCGGGCGGGGCGCGATCACCATCGACGGCAAGATGATCGACGTGCCGATCGTCATTCGGGCGGAACGCCTGCTGGCGCGTTACGATGCGATCAAAGGGAAAGAAGGGGGCTGAGGCCTCATCGGCCGGCGGCGGGCGTCAGAGCATGCCCGCCGTCGCCGCCATCACCTGGTTCGACCCGCGCCAGATCATTTCCAGCGCCACATAGGTGACGACGCCCAGGCCGATATAGGCCAGCCATTTGTGCCGTTCCAGCAACGACGCAACCCAGTTGGCGGCGAAGGCCATCAACAGGATCGACAGCACCAGGCCGAACACCAGCATGCCCGGCGCGTCGTGGGCGGCGCCCGCGACGGCCAGAACGTTATCCAGGGACATGGTGACGTCGGCGATGATGATCGCGGTCACGGCGCTGCGCAGGGTCTTGCCTTCGCCCGCTTCGCCTTCGGCGTCCGGGTCGGGCATCTCCAGGTTGCCGGCCTTGATTTCCCGCCACATCTGGAACGCCACCCAGAGCAGCAGCAACCCGCCCGCCAAGGTCAATCCGATGATCGACAGCAGTTGGTAGGTGATCGAGGCGAAGACGATGCGCAGCACCGTCGCGACCAGAATGCCGATGGCGATGGCCTTGCGCCGAAGCGCCACGGGAAGGCCCGCCGCCGCCATGCCTATGATGATGGCGTTATCACCCGACATCACCAGATCGATGAAGACGATCGAGGCGAAAGCCTTGAAGTTGAAATGCAGCAGGGGTTCGAGGAATTCCACGGCGCGGGATCTTTCGTATGTTTTGGCTGGCGTTTCTTCTGGCGGGTCGTCCGGCGGCGCGGGCGGCAGCCGAAGAATAGGGCCGGGCAGGCAGGATGCCTAGCGGTTGTCTTCGGCGATCATGTCTGACGCTTTCTCGCCGATCATGATGGCGGGCGCGTTGGTGTTGCCCGAGGTGATCGTCGGCATGATCGAGGCATCGACGACACGCAGGCCCTTGATCCCTCTGACGCGCAGCCGCTCGTCGACCACGGCGCTCGGGTCGCTGCCCATTTTACAGGTGCCGACCGGGTGATAGATGGTCTGGGCGATCCGCCGCGCGCCGTCGAGAAGTTCATCGTCCGTCTGCGCCTCTGCGCCCGGCCGGACTTCCTCGGCCACATAGGGGGCGAGGGCCGGGCTTTCGACCATGCGACGGGTGAGTTTCAAGGAATCGATGGCCGTGCGCCGGTCGACCTCGGTCGCGAGGTAATTGGGCGTGATGACCGGGTGGGCCGTCGGGTCGCTTGAAGCGAGCCTGATCTCGCCCCGGCTTTCCGGGCGCAATTGGCAGACCGATAAGGTGAATGCGGAGAACCGGTGGGTGCCTTCGCCGGGGCTGTCGGCACTCCAGGGCTGCACGTGATACTGGATATCCGGCGTTTCCAATTCGGGGCGGGTGCGGGTGAAGATGGCGACCTGGCTGGCGCCCATGGTCAACGGCCCCGATCGCGTGAACATGAACTCCAGGCCCATCTTGATCTTTTCGATGGGGTTGCGGGCCTGATCGTTCAGGGTGATCGGCTTGTGCGTGCGATAGACCGTGCGCAATTGCAGATGGTCCTGAAGGTTGCCGCCGACGCCGGGAAGATCGTGAACCACCGGCAGACCCTTGTCGGTCAGGTGCTGGGCCGGGCCGATGCCGGACAACATGAGAATCTGCGGCGAGCCGATGGCGCCGGCCGAGAGCACGACCTCGCCCCGGCATATCGCCTTCCGGCGGGCGCCCTTCACGTCATATTCGACGCCGACACAACGTCCGTCCTCGACGATCAGGCGATGCACCAGAGCATGGGTCTGAATTTCCAGGTTCTTGCGGTGCTTGACCGGGTTCAAATACCCGACGGCGGTCGAGCAGCGCAGGCCGTTCTTCGTCGTCAGTTGGAAGTAGCCGGCCCCTTCCTGGTCGTCCCGGTTGAAATCGTCGCGTTCCGGGATGCCCAATTCGCCCGCCGCCTTGATGACGGCGTCGCAGATTTCCCGGCGCACCCGCATGTCGGAGACGGCCAGCGGTCCGTCCTTGCCGTGGAAGTCGTCGGCGCCGCGTTCCTGGTTCTCTGCCCGCTTGAAGTACGGCAGGACGTCGGCGAACGACCAGCCCGTGTTCCCCAATTGGCGCCAGTGGTCGAAGTCCTGCGGCTGGCCACGCACGTAGAGCAGGCCGTTGATCGAACTGGAACCGCCCAGCACCTTGCCGCGCGGCCAGTTCAAGCTGCGTCCGCCCAGGCCCGGGTCGGCCTCGGTCTTGAAGCACCAATCGGCGGCCGGATTGTTGATCGTCTTGAAATAGCCGACGGGGATATGGATCCAGGGATTGGTGTCCTTGCCGCCCGCTTCCAAAAGCAACACCCGCTTCCCCGCATCCGCGCTCAGGCGGTTGGCGACGACGCAGCCGGCGGAACCGGCCCCGATGACGATGTAGTCATAGGCATTCGCATCGGACGGTGAATAGGCGGGTGTGTTGGTCATCGATTTCGTCTCGGTTGGGCTGCCGGTCACTTCGGTTGGAATCCGCGGATTCCCGCCAAAGGTGCGTTGCAGCATGGCGTGTTCACGAAATCATCGTTGCAGATATAGGGGTTCTTTGCAATAATGATACTAAGAAGTCTCTATAATGATAATTTTAATGATCGTGCGCCTAAAGTACGACACGGGCTTCAAGAACGATCCTGGCGGCAATGGTGCGCGGCAGGACACATGTTTGGGAGTGGAAACATGAACAAGTTGAAATCACTGTTTGCCGTGTGCGCCGTCCTGGCGTTCGCGGTGGCGGCGGTCTTCGCGCCCGCCACGGCCGAGGCCAAGAAAGTCAAAATCCGCGTTCAATCGGTGATCCCGGCCAAGGCCGACGAAGTCACCATGCTGAAGGACTTCGCCGCCAACGTGTCGGCGCTGACCAACGGCGAAGTCGAGATCGAAGTGCTTCCCGCCGGCGCCGTCGTCGGCGTCAAGGAAACCCTGGAAGCCGTCGACAAGGGCCTGATCGAAGGCGGCTTCGCCTGGACCCATTATTGGTCGGGTTATCACCCGGCGGCCATGCTGTTCGGCTCCCCCGTCGCGGGTGCCGGCGTCGGCATGGACAACATCGCCTGGGTCAGCTGGTACCAGTACGGCGGTGGCCGCGAACTGTACGAGCAGCTCTGGAAAGAAATGGGCATGAACGTGAAGGGCTTCATCCTGCAGCCCGTGGGCCCGGAAGCCCTCGGCTGGTTCAAGGAGCCCATCAACTCCATGGCCGACTTCCGCAAGTATCGCTTCCGCACGCCTCCGGGCATCCCGGGGCAGACCTATAAGGACATCGGCGTGGCCTCCGTCGCCATGGGCGGCGGCGACATCCTGCCGGCCCTCGAAAAAGGCGTCATCGACGCCGCCGAATGGTGCTGCCCCAAACCGGACATGGTGTTCGGTTTCCAGAAGGTGCTGAAGCACTACTATCTGCAGGGCCTGCACCAGGTCGTCGTCAACGCCGACATGTACCTGAACGGCGACGTCTGGAAAAGCCTGACCAAGGACCAACAGACGGCCATGGAAATCGCCGCCGACGCGTCCCTGTCGCGGGCGATGAGCTGGCGCATCTATGAAAACGGCAAGGCGCTGAAGGAGCTGACGGAGAAACATGGCGTGCAGCTGCACGACACGCCGTCCGACTACTTCACCGAGTACATGGAAGCCGCCAAGAAATCCCTTGAGAAGAACGCCGCCGAAAACCCGTTCTTCAAGAAGGTCTGGGATTCGCAGAAGGCTTTCGCCGAGGTCGCGGTGCCGTTCTGGGCCGGGGCGCAAATGTCGAACGCCAAGCTCGGCATGGCTTACGCCAAGGGCAAGAAGTAGGCCCGACCACCATACCTAAGACAGCCGGATGACTTGAGGGTGCGGGCGGATACGTCCGTCCGCACCCGACTTCCTCCCGCTTATCGTTGCGGTGCGGCCCCGGTCGGCACCGCAAGAATGAATTGTCTCCGCATATCGGCCGGCAGTGGATCGGCGGCGGCGGAGCCGTCAACGGACTTGAGGGTGATCGCATGGCGGACCACGAACCCCATCCCGGTGAATTGGACATCACGGACGAATTGATCGCGGAACGCCGCGGCGACCCGTATGGCCGAATGCCGGACGACATGCCGAACTGGATGGCGCGGACGATCGGCCTGATCGACCGGTTCAGCCTGATCATCGGCCAACTCGTATGCTGGCTGACCGTGCCGCTGTTCGCCGCCATGGTCTATGAAGTCGTCGCGCGTTACGTCTTCGTCGCCCCAACCATGTGGGCCTACGACGTCTCGCGCATGCTCTATGGCGCGCTGTTCATGCTGGGGGCGGGCTATGCGCTGTCCAAGGGCGTGCACATCCGTGCCGATTTTCTTTATCGGCTGTGGCCGGAGAAACTGCAGGGCCGCATCGACCTGGTTCTCTACATCCTGCTCTATTTCCCGGGCATGCTGGTCTTCCTTTACATGGCGACCGATTACGCCTCGCTGGCCTGGATCCGGGGTGAGAAGGGCATGGACACCGCCTGGATGCCGCATATGGGCCCGATCAAGACGGCGCTGCCTGTGGGCATCCTGCTCCTCATCATCCAGGGCATTTCCGAAACCCTGAAAAGCTATTACGCCGCGACGCGTGGCCGTTGGCCCTGAGAGGACAATAAACAATGGAAAACGAAATCCTCGGCCTCATCCTGATCGGGGTCATGCTGCTGGCGATCTTCGTCGGCTTTCCGATCTCCTTCACCCTGATCTTCCTCGGCTTCGTCTTCGGCTATATCGGCTTCGGCAAGGTCGTGTTCTATCTGATGACCTTCCAGTTCTCGAACGTCATGTTGGAACAGACATTGGCGGCCGTCCCCTTATTCATATTCATGGGGATATTGATGGAGCAGGCGGGCCTGATGGAACGCCTGTTCGCCGCCGTGCAGTTGATGCTGTCGCGGGTGCGGGGCTCGCTCTATATCGCGGTCTTGTTCGTCTCGACGATCTTCGCCGCCGCCACGGGCATCGTCGGGGCTTCGGTCACGATCCTCGGCATCATGGCCGCCAAGACGATGAACAAATCAGGCTACGACGTGCGGCTGGCGGCCGGCACGATCACCGCCGGCGGCACGCTGGGCATTCTCATTCCGCCGTCGATCATGCTGGTCGTCATGGGCCCGGTGCTGGAAGTGCCGGTCACCGATCTGTTTGCCGCCGCGATTATTCCTGGTGTCATGATGGCGTTTCTTTATGCCTGCTACGCCATCGGACGCTGCATGATCAATCCGGCCCTCGGTCCGGCGCTGCCCGTCGAGGACCGGGCCGAAAGCATGGGCCACATCATTCAGGAATTCATCCTGGGCCTGGTGCCGCCGGCGTTGCTGGTGTTCTCGGCCTTGGGCTCGATCATGTTCGGTTTGGCGACGCCGACCGAAGGGGCGGGCTGTGGCGCCGCCGGGGCGCTTCTGCTGACGCTCGCCTACCGCCGGATGACCTGGACCAAATTCAAGGATGCCTTGATCAAGACCCTGGAAATCTCGGCCCTGATCCTGATCCTGGTCGCGGCGTCGAACTTCTTCGGCGCCGTGTTCTCGCGGCTCGGGACGCCGACCATGCTGACGGAACTGCTGCTCGGGCTCGACCTGCCGCCGATGGTCCTGCTGATCATGATCATGGCCCTGATCTTCCTGTTGGGTTGGCCCTTGGAATGGGTGCCGATCGTCCTGATCATCGTGCCGATCCTGCTGCCGCTGATCGAGCAACTGGGCTTCAACCTGGTCTGGTTCGGCATCCTTGTTGCGGTTAACCTGCAGACGGCCTGGCTATCGCCACCGGTTGCGTTATCGGCCTACTTCCTGAAAGGCGTCGTACCGGAATGGGACCTCAAGGACATCTACATCGGCATGATGCAGTTCATGGTCATTCAGTTGATCGGCCTGATCCTGATCATGATCTTTCCGCAGATCGCTCTTTGGCTTCCGGAGTACATCTACGGGAACTAAACTCCGCGCGGGGCAGCCGACGGGTTGCCCCGAACCCGTGTCGATAACGAAGGCGGTCATGGCGAATAACGGAGATGAAAAAGGCTCGCGCTCGATCCGCGCGTTGGAAATCGTCGAGGCGATGGTGGCCGAAGGGCGGCCCATGAGCGCCGCCCGCATCGCCGAGGCCACGGGCCTGCCCAAGGCGACCGTGCATCGGCTGTGTTCACTGTTGACGGAGACCGGTTTCGTGTCGCCCGCGCCGGGCGGCGAGGGGTTGAGCGTCGGCCCCCGCCTGCGCGAAATGGCCATGGCGACCATCGCCGTCGATATCGAACATGGCCAGCGCCATCGCATCCTGACCGACCTGTCTCAGGAGATCGGCGAGACCTGCAACTTCAACATCCCGATGGGCGGGGAGATGTGTTACATCGACCGTGTCGAAACCAAATGGCCGCTGCGCACGCAGTTGCCCATCGGCTCGCGCGTGCCGCTGCATTGCACGGCGTCGGGCAAGCTTTGGCTGGCGTCGTTGCCGGCGGCTCGGCGGCGTCAGGTTATTTCGGGTCTCGATCTCGTCCCCCATACGCCCGGCACGATCACCGATGCGGATGCATTGCTGAGCAACCTGGAAGACATTCGGCGGCAGAAAGTCGGAACTGACAATCAAGAATTCATCGAAGGCATGGTGGCCGTCGCCGTGCCGGTGACCGACACCAGGGGGCGCCTTGCGGGTACGCTCGCCTGTCACGGCCCGACCGTGCGCATGTCCATGGATACGGCCTGGTCGTTCGTTCCGGCGCTGCGCCGGGCAGCGGCCAAATTGTCGGAAGTCGGAGACTCGCCCGACGAGGACTGACGCCGGGGGCGTCAGCTTTCGGCGCGGCGCCGTTTGACCGTTGCCTGATGGCCGCGTTTGCCCTTCGCCGTGACCGATGAGCGTTGCGCGGCGGCTTCCTTCGACTCTTTCGTCTCTTCCCGAATCTTCTCCCGCATCTTCTTGTGCTTGGCGTAGCGTTTGTTGGCCACCATGTCGCGGTAGGCTTTCTTGTTCTTGGCGATCTTCGCCCAGAACAGCACCTGCGTCAGCGTGGATCCGATGAACCAAAGCACCGGCATGGATAACATGGTCGAGACCCAGAAGATGGCCTGGACGGCCGAGACCTTTCCGGTCACGTTGAAATGGTAATAGAAGATCATCGCGATTAGGCAGAGCTCGAACAAGAGCAAAACCCGGAAGCCGTTGGTTTCCTGAAAGGCGATAGGCTTCAGCGGGCCGCCGAACGCCTTGAAGATGCTGGACAGCATGCCGCCGATGACGCTGGAAAGCAGCAGCACCAGGCAGGTCGCCGCGATCAAGTCCGTATCCTTCGTGAATTTGAAGAACGAAAGAAGTGGATCCAGATATCCCAACCCTTGTCTCCTTGCCCCGGTCGGTTTTTGAAACAACCGCCCCTGATTTTAGAATTCTTTGTTTAAGAGTTCACTTATAAAACCTAATTCCATTTCCATGGAATAGCTTCTTCATTCGATTTCACTAGAGAATTGCCCGGAACTAGGCCGCCAACCCGTGGTCCGATCAGGTGCCGACGGCGTTGGCGCGGGCCGAAAGGTAAGAGAATCCGGCAAAAACCAGACCGGCCAGGGAAAGCGCCGACATGGCAAGAAACGACCCGCCCCCCATGGACGCGAACAATAACCCGGCGCCGTAAGAGGCCATGCTCATCCCGAATCCAAGCGCCATGGCGTAGAGGCTCTGCGCCGAGGCAGAGAGAGACGGTTCCACCCGCTCGGTGATCAGATGGATGATACCGAGATGCGTCGCACCGTAGCTGAGCCCATGCAAGGCCTGCAGGATGACCAGCCAGGCCATATCCGTGGTTGCCGCCGTCCCCGCCCAGCGGACCAGCCCGGCAAGCGCTCCCAGAACGATCATCTGAAATGCGCCGACGCGGCGCACGGCGGCGGCGGCAAAGCCGAACAGGACGATCTCGACAATGACGCCTTCGGCCCATAGGGCGCCGATGACGTCCGAGCCGTGGCCCGCCGCCAACCAATGGATGGTGCCGAAATTGTAATAGACCGCATGCGAGGCCTGGATGCAGGTTGCGGCGAGCATCGCCGTCCAGAGGCCCGGCAGACGCAGGATTTCCCGGAACGGCCGCCGGTCGCGGGGGGCGGCAGGGATACGGGTATCAGGCAGCACCAAAGCGCAGAAAAAGGTCAGCACGACGGCACCCAGGATCGACCAGTGGATCCAATCGGTCGGGGCGCCCGTCAGGACAAGTCCCATGCCCCAGGCGCCGATGATGAAGGTGATCGAGCCCCACAGCCGGACCCGGCCGTAGTCGAAGCGGACCCGTTCGCGGGTCAGCATGGTCAGGCTTTCCATCAACGGCAGGACCGGCCCCCGGCTGGCGAAGAAAGCCAGCGTGATCAGCGTGATCGACCAGAAGCCGTCGGCCCAGTGAAACGCCAGGAACGTGCCCGTGCCCAATAGGGTCAGCAGGATCAGGATGCGTTTGCGTTCGCCCGCCCGGTCGGCGGCGCGCGCGACGAAGGGGGTGACGGCCAACCGCGCCAGGGTGCCGAGGGCGAAGATCAGGCCGATTTCCTCGGGTCCCAACCCCCGGTCCTGCAGCCAGAGCGGCCAGAACGGCCCCAGGATGCCGAGCGCCAGGAACGTGCCCCCGTAGAACAGGGCAAGGCGCATGGCGGCGAAACGCGGCGCTGGACTTTCCGGCGTCATCGGGCGTTCTCCGCCGCGCCGGTCCTCGTCACGAAGCTTCGTCCAGGGCGGCGTCGATGGCTTCCTGGGCCGAAAGCCAGCTCTGCTCGGTTTCTTCCAGGATGTCCTTGGCCTTTTTATGAGCGACCTGCAGGTCCATCAACTTGGCGGTCGGGCCGTTGTAGACGTCGGGGTCAGCCAGTTTGCTTTCCAGCGCCGCGATCTCTTCGGCCAGTTTTTCCATCTTCTTCTCGGCGACGGCGACCGATTTGCGGAGCGCCGCCGTCTCCTCGCGACGGCGGGCGCGTTCGCGGCGGGCTTCTTTCTTATCGACGGCGGGCGGCGTGCCGTCGCGGGCCTTGTCGGCCTGCGCGTCGCGGCGGGCGGCACGGCGCTGTTCAAGAAGCAGTGCCGTATAGCTTTCCAGATCGCCGTCGTAATTGCTGCAGCCGCCGTCGGCGACCAGCCACAAGCGGTCGCAGACCAAATCGATCAGATGTGCGTCGTGGGTCACCAGGACGATCGCGCCGTCGTATTCGTTCAATGCTTGAACTAACGCTTCGCGCGCATCCACGTCCAGGTGGTTGGTCGGTTCGTCCAGGAACAGAATATGCGGCGCCTCGATGCTCATCAGGGCGAACAACAGGCGCGATTTCTCTCCGCCCGAGAGGACTTCGACCTTGCTGTCCGCCAAGTCCCCGGAAAACCCGAAACGGCCCAGATGGGACCGCACCTTGGTCTCCGTCGCCATGGGCAGGGCCCGGGCCATGTGCTGGAACGGGCTCTCGTTCAGGTTCAATTCTTCCTGCTGGTGCTGGGCGAAATAGCCGACCTTCAGCTTCGACGATTTGACGACTTTGCCGGCCATGGGTTTCAGGCGGTCGACCAGCATCTTGATCAGGGTCGATTTGCCGTTGCCGTTGGCGCCGACCAGCCCGATGCGGTCGTCCATGTCGATGCGCAGGTCCAGGTTCTTCAAGACCGGATTATCGCCGTAACCGACGCTGACTTCGTCCAGGGCGATCAGCGGCGGCGACAGGGGATCGGGGTCGGGAAAGTTGAACGTTGTCGTTTTCTCGTCGATGACCGAGGCGATGGGCTCCATTCGGGCCAGCATCTTCAATCGGCTTTGGGCCTGACTGGCTTTCGATGCTTTGGCCTTGAAGCGGTCGACGAAGGCCTGGATGCGGCGTTGTTCGGACAGTTGCTTGGCCTGCAGCTTGGCTTGCTGGGCCTGGCGTTCGCGGCGGGTGCGTTCGAACCGGTCGTAGTTCCCGGCATAGCGGGTCAGTTTCTGTTCCGAGAGGTGCGCGATCTCGTCCACCACGGTGTTCAACAAGGTGCGGTCGTGGCTGATGACCAGCAAGGTTCCCGGCCAGGACGCCAGGTAGCCTTCCAGCCAGAGGGCGGCTTCCAGGTCCAGGTGGTTGGTCGGTTCGTCCAGCAACAGGAAGTCGGGCCGTGCGAACAATGTTGCCGCCAAGGCCACGCGCATGCGCCAGCCGCCGGAAAACTCGGAGCAGGGACGGGCCTGGGCCTCTTCGTCGAAGCCGAGGCCGGCCAGGATGCGTGCCGCGCGGGCGGGCGCCGTTTGGGCGTCGATATCGGCCAGACGGTTGTGGATATCGGCGATGCGGCCCGGGTCTGTCGCGGTTTCGGCCTCGGCCAGTAATTGGGCGCGCTCCGTGTCGGCGGCGAGGACCGTGTCGATCAGGCTGGTCGGTCCCGAGGGCGCTTCCTGCGCCACCGTGCCGATGCGCGCGGTGGGCCGCACGCGCACGGCCCCGGCATCCGTGTGAAGATCACCCAGGATCATCCGGAACAGGGTCGTCTTGCCCGTGCCGTTGCGCCCGACCAGGCCCATCTTCTTGCCCTTGGGCAAGTGCAAGGTGGCCTTGTCGAACAGCACCCGGCCGCCGAGGCGGAATGTCATGTCGTTGACGTGCAGCATAGGCGGGGTGATAGCACGCGGCGCGCCCGGGGGGAACGGCGTGTTGGGCCCCGCGCTGAGAAGTGGAGAAGGGGAGGGAGTGGCCCGGAAATCCGGAAATGAAATGCCGGGCCGCGGTTGGTGGGGGGAGGAGGAGCCGCGGCCCGGCAAAACCGAAAGACGTGACTATGGGGGGAGAGGAGGATCAGCCTTCCGGTTGTCTCAGAAACGGCGGCCGGGAGGACGTCAATCGTGCGGAACGCGTCCGCCCTTGGCCGTTTTCATATCCCAATTTCCGTGTAAATGAGGTTTCGGTCAATAAGTCTAAAGGCTAGGTATCCGCAAGGCTGGCTGGGTGCTTCACGCGCAAGAAGAGGGTGTGAAGATATTGTTTCGGGGCAAGGAACTGCGTCGGTTTTTCTCGTTTTTCGTGCGTGATTGGAGGTGAAAATTTGAATATTTTAAAATCTAAAAAATAACTGAGAAATCTTGAATTAATCGAACTTAACGATTATGTGTGGATCATGAGCACGCATTTGCCAACCCTGCGACAGTTGCAGTACCTGATCGCCGTCGCCGAGGAAGGTCATTTCGGCCGCGCCGCGCAGAACTGTTTCGTCACGCAATCGACCCTCAGCGCCGGCATTCAGGAGCTGGAGGCGATTCTCGGTATTACGGTGATCGAGCGCACAAAGCGCAGAGTCGCGATTACGCCGCTGGGACAGGAGTTGGTCGATCGTGCGCGCCGTGTATTGGCGGAGGTCGAGGATATGACCGTGACCGCCAAGGCGAGCACCCGTCCGTTGACCGGGCTGTTGCGTCTGGGCGCGATTCCGACCATCGGGCCCTACGTGCTGCCGAAGGTTTTGCCGCCGCTGCGCGATGCCTATCCGGAATTGCGGCTGTTCCTTTGTGAGGAACGGACGGCACGCCTGGTCGATCAATTGGCCGGGGGCGACTTGGATGCGGCCCTGATCGCCTTGCCGTATGATCTGGGCGATCTCGATCACATGGTGCTCGCCAACGATCCGTTCGAGTTGGCGGTGCCGCCGGGGCACCCCTTGGCCGCGGGCGACGGGCCGGTTTCGACCCAGGCCCTGGAATCCGAGGACCTTCTACTGCTGGAAGACGGCCATTGTCTGCGGGATCATGCGTTGGCGGCCTGCCGCCGTCAGCCGGCTCCGGGCCGTTCGGGGGCCTTTCAGGCGACGAGCCTCTACACCCTGGTCGAATTGGTTGCGGGCGGTTTCGGGACCACGCTGCTGCCGGATGTGGCCTTGCAGTCCGACCACGTACGCGGCGCGGATATCGTTCTCAGGCCGCTGGAAGGCGGGGCTGGGCGCGAGATTGCCCTGGTCTGGCGGCGCAATTCGGCCCGTCGGTCCGAATATAAGCTTTTGGGACAATTCCTTAAAAATCAGATGTCTCCGGCCGGCGGGGACTGATCCCGGAACCCGCCGGCGAAATGTCACGGCCCTTTTCCTTGCATGGCAGGTCGGGAGGGACTATAACCCGCGCCGTCTTCGGGACGCCCCCGGGGAATGCCATATTTGGACAGCCCGTAAGGGGGCGTGCCTGAACAACACGACGCCGATCACCCGGCCCAAGGATGCCGCGGACGGCCGAATACTAATAACCGACATCAGAAACCCAGCCGAACGACCAACCATACAAGGGGATCGACCATGGCTCTTGAGCGTACGCTCTCCATCATCAAACCCGACGCGACCCGCCGTAACCTGACCGGAAAGATCAATGCCCGGTTCGAGGAACAGGGCCTGCGCATCGTTGCCCAGCGCCGCGTGCAGCTGACCAAGGAACAGGCCGAGGGTTTCTATGACGTGCATCGCGAGCGCGCCTTCTTCGACGAACTGGTGGCCTTCATGATTTCCGGCCCCGTCGTCGTCCAGGTGCTCGAAGGCGAGGACGCCGTGACCCGCAACCGCGAGATCATGGGCGCCACCAACCCGGCCAATGCCGACGAAGGCACGATCCGCAAGGATTTCGCCGAAAGCATCGAAGCCAATTCGGTGCACGGCTCCGATTCCCCGGAGAATGCGGACAAGGAAATCCGTTACTTCTTCTCGGATCTGGATATCGTCGGCTAACCCACCGGGTTGACGACCGACTTTTCGGAAGAGACCGCGCCGGCGATGACGGCGCGGTCTTTTTCGTCGATGGAGACGCGTCCTTCGGCGATCAGGCGCACGGCGAGCGGATAGATTTCATGCTCGCGGACGAGAATCCGCGCGGCCAGGTCGTCCGGCGTGTCGTCCGCCAGAACGGGTACCACGGCCTGCACGATGATCGGGCCGGTATCCATTTCCTTACGCACGTAATGCACGGTGCAGCCCGCGAACCGGGCCCCTCGTTCCAGCACCCGTTCCTGTACGTCCAGCCCCTTGAAGGCAGGCAGCAGTGACGGGTGGATATTGATCATCCGGTCCCGCCAATGATCGACGAATTCGTCGGACAGCAGGCGCATGAACCCGGCCAGGCAAACCAGATCCGTGCCCGCGCCTTCCATGGCCGCCGTCATTTCCGCATCGAACGCCGCGCGGTCGGTGAAATTCTTATGGTCGATGACCTTGGTCGGAATGCCCGCCTCGGTGGCACGGTCCAGGCCCTTGGCGCCCGGCCGGTTCGACAGCACCAGGATGATCTCGGCGGGAAAGCCGGGGGGGGCGCAGGCGTCGATCAGGGCCTGCAGGTTCGACCCGCGGCCTGAGATCATGACGGCGAGCTTCAGCTTGCTCATTTCCGGGACCAGGCGAGGTCCGGCGCAATGATGCGGACGGGTTCATCGTCGTCGGACTCGACGACCCGGCCGATAAGGAAGGTCTGCTCGCCGGCTTCCAGGAATTGGTTGCTCAGGTCTGCGACCTTATCCGCCGAGACGATGACGACCATACCAATGCCGCAGTTGAACGTCCGCATCATCTCTTCCGAGGCGATGCCGCCAGCTTCCTTGAGCCACGAAAACACCGGAGGCATGGGCCAGGACCCGGCTTCGAGTTCGACGCCCAGGCCATCGGGCAGGACGCGGGGGATGTTTTCCAGCAGGCCACCGCCGGTGATATGGGCCAGCGCCTTGACGCCACCCGATCTGATCGCGGCGAGGCAGGATTTTACATAGATGCGCGTCGGCGTCAGCAAGGCGTCGGCCAGGGTCGCGCCGTCCTGGAACGGGGCAGGGTCGCCATAGGTCACGCCCGCCCGTTCGGCGACCTTGCGGACCAGCGAGAAGCCGTTGGAATGAACGCCGGACGACCCTAGGCCCAAGACCACGTCACCGGCGGCGACGCCGGTTCCGGTCAGTTCCTGGCCGCGTTCGACGGCACCCACGGAAAAGCCCGCAAGGTCGTAATCGCCGTCCTTGTACATGCCCGGCATTTCCGCCGTCTCGCCGCCGATCAGGGCGCATCCCGCCTGACGGCAGCCTTCGGCGATGCCGGCGACGATTCGCGCCGCCGCGTCGGGGGCGAGCTTGCCGGTCGCGAAGTAATCCAGGAAGAACAGCGGCTCCGCACCCTGAACCACCAGATCGTTGACGCACATGGCAACCAGATCGATGCCGACGCCGTCGTGGCTGTCGGCGTCGATGGCGATCTTCAACTTCGTGCCGACGCCGTCCGTGGCGGCGACCAGGATGGGGTCGGTATAGCCCGCCGCGCGCGGGTCGAAGAACCCGCCGAAGCCGCCCAGGCCACCCATCACGCCGTCTCGGTGAGTCGATTTGGCGAGCGGCCCGATGGCGTCCACCAGGGCATTGCCGGCGTCGATGTCGACGCCCGCGTCGCGATAGCTGAGCCCTTGGCCTTCGGCCGGGGGCGCGCCGTTTTTATCCGTGTCGCTAATCCCTTCCTCCCTCGGTCGGGTGTGCTAGATTGTGCGCCGTTCAAGGCCCGTCGGCTTCGCGGCCGGCCCAACGCGTCGATGGAGGCGAAGATACTTAATCCCCGCCGGTTTGCAACGCAGGAATGGTCCCCGCGCCGGGCCGCCATGGCCGTATTCGCGGCCGGGCTGCTCTGTCTCGCTAGCTTGCCCGCCCGGGCGCAGGTCGAGAACCCCTACGAAGTCAGGGGCGTGGCCGTCGATGTAACCGCCGAGACCGCCGCCGCCGCCCGCCAGCAGGCCCTGAACGAAGGGCAGCAGAAGGCCATGACGATCCTGTTGGAACGCATGACCCTGAAATCCGACTATGCCCGTCTGCCGGGCCTGTCGCCGGAAGAGATCACCGAATATATCCAGGATTTCTCGATCGCCGAGGAAAAGTCGTCTTCGGTGCGCTATCTCGCGCGGCTGAACTACCGATTCCGTCCGGGCGAAGTGCGTGACCTGTTGCGGGCCTTCAACATTCCGTTCGCCGAAACGCCGTCGAAGCCGGTGCTGGTCCTGCCGGTTCTGCGCCGCGCGGGCGCGCTGTTGTTGTGGGATGACCCCAACCCCTGGCGCGCCGCCTGGCAGCAACGCTCGTCCCAGGTCAGCCTGGTGCCGACGATCCTGCCGTTGGGCGATCTCGCCGACGTCGCCGCCATCGGCGTTGATCAGGTCGTCTCCGGAGATCAGCAACGCCTGCGGGCCATGGCCAAACGCTACGACGCGGGCAGCGTCGCCGTCGCCTTCGCGTCGATCCGCCACGATCCGGCGCGCTCGCTTTGGGTGCTGGACGTGACTTTGACCCGCTACAACCTGACCATCGATCCGCAGACCACGGTGGTGACCTACGTCTCCGAATTCGGCGAGACGGCGGAATCCCTGTTGTCGCGGGCGGCGGGGCAGGTGACGCAGTTGATCGAGGACAATTGGAAGCGCGACAACCTGCTGCAGTCGGCGCGTCAGGAAGCCATCGCCGTGCGCGTGCCGATCACCGGCCTGCGCCAATGGATCGAATTGAAGAAACAGATCGGCCAGGTCGCCGTCGTCCGCGAGACGGAATTGGTGCAGCTGTCGCGGGCCGAGGCCCAGGTGATCCTGCATTACATCGGCGATATCGGACAGCTGATCATCGCGCTTGAACAGGCCGACATGGCGCTGCGCGGCCAGGGCGATTTCTGGACGCTGGAGCCGCTGCGCGGCGGGACCAAGGCCGGATGAGCCGCGATCGGCGCATGCTCTACTGGCTCGGCGGCCTGGTGGTCGCCGGTGTTCTCGTGCATTTGCTGTCGGCCATCCTGCTGCCTTTCGTGGCGGGCATGGCGGTGGCGTATTTCCTCGACCCGGTCGCCGACCGGCTGGAGGAGAAGGGCTTTTCCCGGGCGCTCGCGACGACGGTCATCACCGTCGCTTTCTTCGCCGCCGTGGTCGGCGTCATCGCCGTCCTGCTGCCCTTGCTGCAGCATCAGGTGGTCGGTCTGATCAAGTTGGCGCCGGAGGCGTTCTCTCAGTTCCGGATTTGGCTGCAACCTTTCCTGGCCGATCTGCAACTTCACTTTCCGAGCGCCGACAGCGGCGAATTAAAGGAAGCCGCGGGCAAGTACGGCTCCAAGGTCATCCAATGGATCAGCAATCTGCTGGGCGAAATCCTGTCCGGCGGCCTGGCCTTCCTGAACGTCATGTCGCTGATCCTGATCACGCCCATCGTGTCGTTCTACCTGCTGCGCGAATGGGACGAGATCGTCGCCTGGGTCGATTCCTATCTGCCGCGCGACGCGGCCCCGGAAATCCGCGAACAGGCGCGTCTGATCGATGAGACCATGGCGGGCTTCATTCGGGGACAGGCCAGCGTCTGTCTGACCCTGGGGGCGTTCTACGGTATCGGGCTGACGCTGCTGGGCCTGAATTCGGGCCTGCTGGTCGGGCTGGCCGCCGGGTTCATTTCCTTCGTGCCTTACGTCGGCGCGACGGTGGGTATGCTCGTCGGTTTGGGCATCGCCTTCTTCCAGTTCGGCATGGAAGGCTGGGGCTATATCGCCGCCGTCGCCGGGGTCTTCCTGGTTGGCCAGACGTTGGAAAGCTATGTCCTGACGCCACGCCTCGTCGGCGACCGTGTCGGGCTGCATCCGCTTTGGATCATCTTCGCGTTGATGGCGGGCGGGGCGCTGTTCGGTTTCACCGGGGTGCTGCTGGCCGTGCCCGCGGCGGCGGTCATTGGCGTGCTGATCCGCTACGCGCTCGGGCGCTACAAGAAAAGCGCCCTTTACGATCAAGGCGCCGGGGGCGGTTCTTGAGCGGGCCAAAACAGCTTCCGATCCCTTTCGAACACCGGCCGGCCCTGCAACGCGACGATTATCTGGTTACCTCCGCCAACGCCGCCGCCGTCGATTGGATCGACCGCTGGCCCGATTGGCCGGGCCCCTTGCTTTGTGTCTGGGGTCCCGAGGATTGCGGTAAATCGCATCTCGCGCAGGTCTTTCTCGCCAAATCCGGCGGCCGCCTGTTGGCGGCGCCCGAGGCCGAAGCCGCCGACCGGCCAGGTCCCTTTGTGATCGAGGATCTGGATCGCCCCGGTGCCGATTGGGACGAAGAGGCGTTGTTCCACATGTTCAACGGCCTCAAGTCGGCGGGCGGGCATGTATTGGTGACGGCACGGACCCCGCCGGCCCGCTGGAATATCGGTCTCGCCGATCTGGCCTCGCGGCTGAAAGGATCGCCGGTGGCGGAGATCACGGCGCCCGACGACGCCTTGCTGGCGGCCCTGTTGGTCAAGCATTTCTCTGATCGGCAGATGAAGGTCGACGCCGAGGTCGTCGCCTATCTGGTGCCGCGCATGGACCGCACCTTCCGGGCCGCCGCCGATCTGGTGGCGGCGATCGACGCCGAGGCCCTGGCCCTCAAGCGGGGGGTTACTGTGCCGCTTGCACGGGCGGTTCTTGAACGGGGCTGAACGGCTCCAGGTAGTCCAGAAATTCGCTGACCACGGCGTCCCAGGAGAATTTCAGGGCATGCTCCCGGCAGGCCACGGGGTCGATGCCGCGGGCCTTCACCGCGGCGGCGGCGAGGTTCATGTCCAGGATGCCGACGCCGGAATTGCCGATCACGTCCTTCGGTCCCGTCACCGGGAAAGCCGCGACGGGTATGCCGCAGGCCAGCGCCTCCAGCATCACCAGCCCGAAGGTATCGGTCAGCGACGGAAACACGAAGACGTCGGCGGCGTTGTAGTACTTCACCAGTTCCCGGTCGCCGTCGGCGATGAAGAACGGCACGTCGGGATAGCGCGCCATCAGGCCCTCGCGGGCCGGGCCGCTGCCGATCACGACCTTGGACCCCGGCAGGTCGAGATTGAGGAACGCCGGCAGGTTCTTTTCCACCGTCACCCGGCCGAGGAACATATGGACGGGGCGGGGCAGGTCCAGATGGTCGAGGTAATCCTTGGGGCCCGGTTTGAAGATTTCCGTATCGACGCCGTGCGACCAGGGCCGCACGTTGGTGAAGCCTTTGTCGACCAGTTCGTCATGGACGGAATGGGACGGCACCATGACGCGCGCCGAGGGTGCGTGAAATCCCCTGATCCAGCGGTACAGCAGGCTGAGCGGCACCACGGGTGCGCGGGCGTGGATGTATTCCGGGAACTTGGAATGATAGGCCGTGGTGAACGGCAGGCCGCGCGACCGGCAATATCGCCGGGCGGCGGCGCCCAGCGGCCCCTCGGTCGCGATATGGATCGCGTCGGGGGCGAATTCGGTCAACATCCTTGCCACCGTCCGGCCCGGCATCAACGACAGGCGGATTTCCGGATAGGTCGGGCAGGGCAGGGTGGTGAACAGGTTGGGCGAGATCACCTGGACCTCGTGTCCCTGGGCCTTCAGGCGGTCGACCACCGTGCTCATGACACGGACGACGCCGTTCGGTTGCGGGTACCAGGCATCGGTGACGACCGAGATGCGCATTGCGGATCGGGTCACGTGACGGCTCCTTACGGCCCGTTTCAAACGGTTTCTTCTGGGTTCCGGTCCTGTGGAAGTAAAGTGACGTTCTGGTGACAGGAATGCTGGTCCGTGGCCTCTTGACCGACGGGGCCATTCCCTTGTCCTATGGCGGGCAATGATCGGCGGCTACATGCCGCCGCGAGCGAAAAAAGGAGACATCACATGGATTTAGGGATCGCCGGTAAAAAGGCGCTGGTTTGTGCTGCGTCCAAGGGACTGGGCCGGGGTTGTGCCTTCTCGTTGGCGCGCGAAGGCGTCGACGTGACCATTCTGGCCCGCACGCCGGGCCCGTTGGAGGCGACGGCGGAAGAGATTCGCAAGGAAACGGGTGTGACCGTGAACACGGTCGCCTGCGACATTTCGACCGAGGAAGGCCGCAACATGGCGCTCGCCGCCTGTCCCGAGCCTGACATTCTGGTCAACAACGCGGGCGGCCCGCCCCCGGGCGATTTCCGCGATTGGGACCGTGACGATTGGATCAAGGCGCTGGACGCCAATATGTTGACGCCGATCTTCCTGATCAAGGCGACCGTCGACGGCATGATCGAACGCAAGTTCGGCCGTGTGGTCAACATCACCTCGGCCGCGGTCAAGGCGCCGATCGAAATCCTGGGCCTGTCCAATGGTGCCCGCGCCGGGTTGACCGGGTTCATCGCCGGGTTGTCGCGCAAAACCGTGCGTCACAACGTCACGATCAACAACCTGCTGCCGGGGCCGTTCGACACGGACCGCCTGCATTCCAACATGAAGGTGAAGGCCGATCAGGCGGGCATCAGCGTCGAGGAAATGTTCGCCAAGCGGGCCGCGGAAAATCCGGCCGGCCGGTTCGGCACGGCCCATGAGTTCGGCGAAATGTGCGCCTTCATCTGCTCTGACCAGGCCGGGTTCATGACGGGGCAGAATTTCCTCATGGACGGCGGGTCCTATCCTGGGACATTGTAATTAGATCGGGGGTGAGGTCGGTAAGGCGGGAGACTTGCCATGGCGGCCATTCTGGTGCTGGACGACGACGAAGATGTCCGAGATTTCATCTCCATGACCTTGACGCGCGCGGGCCACGAAGTCGCGCTCGCCGAGAATGGGGATGAAGGCATGGCCGCCGTTCGACGGCGGACCGACCCACCGTTCGATCTGATCATCAGCGATGTATTCATGCCGGGGACGGACGGGATCGAATTCCTGTCCGGCCTGCGGCGGGAATTTCCGGACGTGCCGGTGATCGCGGTGACCGGCGGGTTCACCGGTGTCGCACAGCCTTATGCGGACTCCATGGAAGCCTTCGGCGCCGTGCAGAGCCTGTTGAAACCGTTCAGCCCGACGGATCTGCTGTCGGCGGTGGACACGGTGTTGGGAGGAGCGTCCGGTGGCTGACTGACGGCCTCGGCGCCCTTAACTCGCCATAAAGACTGTCATGGTAGAGTAACAATCGCCCCCGATGACTTCGCCGGGTGGGAAGGATATGATTCGCGCCATGGATGACGTGTTCGTAAACGGCTCGGGCAAGGCCGAGGAAAACGGGAAGGGCAACGGCAAGACGCCGCGTGCTCCGCAACGCCGCGCGCGCACGCAACAGCTGCGCGAACGCTATATCAACCGGGAAATTTCCTGGCTGGCCTTCAACTTCCGTGTTCTGGAAGAAGCCAATAACCCGAACCATCCTTTGCTGGAACGCCTGCGGTTCCTGTCGATCTCGGCTTCCAACCTGGATGAGTTCTATATGGTCCGCGTTGCCGGCCTGAAGGGCCAGGTGCGGGCCGGTGTCGGCACGCCGTCGGAAGACGGACAGACGCCCGCCGAACAATTACAGGCGATCCACCAGGACGTCGGCCGCCTGATGCAGGCGCAGCATTCGTGTTGGAGCAACCTGGTTCAGGAACTGCGGGGCGAGGGCATCGCCGTCGTCCGCCCCGACGAGTTGACCCAGCGCGAGAAAGCCTGGCTGCGCAAATACGTGGACGGCATCATGCCGGTGTTGACGCCGCTTGCCATCGATCCGGCGCACCCGTTCCCGTTCATGCCCAACATGGGCTTCTCACTGGTCCTGTCTCTGACCCAGCCGGGGATGGAGGAGCCGCTGCGCGCGCTCCTGCCCGTGCCCAACCAGCTGGAGCGCTTCATCCGCCTGCCCGGCGACGCGACGCGGTTCATTCCATTGGAAGACGTCATCGCGTTGTTCCTGGATCTCTGGTTCCCCAATTTCGAGGTTCTGCAGAAGGCGACCTTCCGCGTCATCCGCGACAGCGAAATGGAAATCGACGAAGAGGCCGAAGACCTGGTGCGGACGTTTGAATCCGCGCTCAAGCGCCGCCGCCGCGGCACCGTTATCCGCCTGACCTTCAACGCCGACGCCCCGGCCGAACTGCGCGACTTCGTGATCGCCGAAACCGATGCCTCGCCCGAGGACGTGATGCCGAACCCGGGCCTGCTCGGCCTGGTCGATACCAAGCAACTGATTCTGTCCGAACGGCCGGACCTGTTGTTCACGCCGTTCAACGCGCGGTTCCCCGAACGCATCCGGGATTTCGGCGGCGATATCTTCGCGGCGATCCGCCAGAAGGACATCATCGTCCACCACCCCTATGAAAGTTTCGATGTGGTGGTGCAGTTCGTCCGCCAGGCGGCGCGCGACCCGAATGTCGTGGCGATCAAGCAGACCCTGTATCGCACGTCCAACGACTCTCCGATCGTCGCGGCCCTGATCGAGGCGGCGGAGGCGGGCAAGTCCGTTACCGCGTTGGTCGAATTGAAGGCGCGGTTCGACGAGGAAGCCAACATCCGCTGGGCGCGCGATCTGGAACGCGCCGGGGTGCAGGTGGTCTACGGCTTCGTCGATATGAAGACCCATGCCAAGGTCAACATGATCGTCCGCCGCGAAGGATCGGACTTGCGCCCGTACTGCCATTTCGGGACCGGCAACTACCATCCGATCACGGCCAAGATTTATACGGACCTCAGCTTCTTCACCTGCGATCCGCTGTTGGCGCAGGATGCGTCCAAGCTGTTCAACTACATGACCGGCTATGCCAAGCCGACGGCGATGCAGAAACTGGCGTTCTCGCCGCTGACCTTGCGGGACCGGCTGGTTGATCTGATCGAGGCCGAAGCCGCCAACGCCAAGGCCGGCAAGCCGGCGGGAATCTGGGCCAAGATGAATTCCGTCGTCGACCCGGTGATGATCGAGGCGCTGTACAAGGCATCGCAAGCGGGCGTGAAGATCGAATTGATCGTGCGCGGCATCTGCTGCCTGCGCCCGGGGGTCGCGGGCTTGTCGGAGAACATCCGGGTCAAAAGCATCGTCGGCCGGTTTCTGGAACATTCGCGCATCGTCTGCTTCGGCAACGGCGCCGAGCTGCCGTCGCGTCAGGCCAAGGTTTACATTTCCTCGGCCGACTGGATGCCGCGAAATCTCTACCGCCGAATCGAAACCCTGGTCCCCATCGAGAACGAGACCGTACACGCGCAGGTCCTGGACGAAATCATGGGCGCCAACCTCAAGGACACGGCGCAAAGCTGGGTACTGGACGGCGAGGGCGGGTTCTCGCGGTTGGATTCAGACGGCTTTTCCGCGCATAATTACTTCATGACCAACCCCTCCCTGTCGGGCCGCGGAAGCGCTCTGGACAAGAAGGCGGGGAAGAAGGGGCAGAACGGCAAATAGGTGCCGGCATAACCGGATCACCCCGAGAGAACATCGGAATAACATGAGCCTTCTGAGAGACACCGGCGCGGGGGACGGCGCGTCCAAGTCCGCCTTGCTCACCGGCGATCAGGCCCATGGCCGCGTCGCCGTGGTCGATATCGGCTCGTCCTCCGTGCGTCTCGTCGTCTACGACACACCGGCACGTTTGCCTGTTCCCATCTTCAACGAAAAGGCCGATTGCGGCCTGGTTCGCGGCCTTGCCAAGACCGGCAAGCTGAACAAGAAAGGCGTGGTCAGGGCCCAGGCAGCGCTCGCCCGGTTCATCCGGTTGGCCAAGGTCATGGGGGTGGAGCGCCTGGAACTGGTCGCCACGGCGGCCGTGCGCGACGCCGCCGACGGCCTGCATTTCGTCGAGGACATCGAGAACACCTTCAAGGTCGAGGTGCAGATCCCGTCCGGTGCAGAGGAAGCGCGGCTGTCGGCACTGGGTCTGCTGATCGGCGTGCCCAAGGCCGATGGCTTGCTGGGCGACCTGGGCGGCGGCTCGCTCGACCTGATCACCTTGGACAAGGGACAGTTCGGGGCCAACGGTACTCTGCCGCTGGGCCACCTGCGCCTTCCCGATGCGGTGGGCGGTGATATCCAGAAGGCGGGGCCCCTGGTCGAGGAACAGTTCGCCCATCATGAATGGCTCAAGGATATTCGGGGCCGGACGTTGTTCGCGGTCGGCGGCTCCTGGCGGACGCTCGCCCGCATCTTCATCGAACAGACCCATTACCCGATTCACATCATCGACGGCTTCACGATGGGCTATTCGGACCTGCGCCATCTCTGTCAGGTGCTGTCGGGCCTGGGCAAGGAATCCCTGCACCAGATGCCGGTGCCGCGGCGGCGCATGGAAACCCTGCCGTTCGCGGCCCTGACCATGGACAAGTTGTTGAACATCGCGCGCCCGGAAAAGATCGTGTTCTCCGGCTTCGGCATGCGCGAAGGCCAGATGATCAAGGGCCTGCCGAAAGAAATCCGCACCCAGGACCCGCTGATCGCCGGTTGTGAGACGCTGGCCGAGAAGACGGGCCGCTTCACCTTGTCGGGGACGGAAATGCGGGACTGGATGTCGCCGCTGTTCGCCGAGGAAAATGCCCGATATGCCCGCCTGCGCTACGCCGCCTGCCTGCTGTCTGATATCGGCTGGACCGAGCACCCGGATTACCGGGCCGAACATGCTTTCTATCGGGTGTTGCGCCTGCCCTATGCGGGGATGACGCATATGGACCGGGCCTTTTTGGCGATGGCCGTCTTCGTTCGCTACAACGGCGATCCGGAAGCCTCCTTCGCCGCCCCGGTTCTGCATCTGATGGAAGAAAGCGACCACCGCGCCGCCAACGCGGTCGGCCTGGCCTTGCGCCTGGCCCATACGATTTCAGGGTCGGCCCCGGGGCTGATCAGTCGTACGGAATTGAAGCCGTCGGGCGGCAAGTTGCTGCTGCGTCTGCCGACGCGGGACCGGTCCGTGTTCGCGGGGGACGCCGTCGAGAGGCGGCTGAAGACCCTGGCGTCGGTCCTTGGGTTCGAGGGCTCCGGCTTCGGCAAGCTACCCGACCGGGACGACTGACGGGCGCAGGCGGGGGCGTCAGCCCTCCATCAACGGCACGGCCTTGAAGCAATCGAGCGCCGTGGCACGGTCGTAGATCGCCTTCAACTTCGGATGGTTGTCCCAATCCAGTTCCCGTTCGTGACGGAACCCGACATGGTCCAACGCCGCCGCGACGGTGATGTCGGCCTGGGTCATCTTGTCGCCGAAGAACCAGGGGCCGTCGGCGTCGGCGGCGTTTTCCAGCCATTCCAGGCAAAGCTTGATCTGCAGGCGCACCCGGTGCCGCCACTGCAGCGACGGGGCGTTGGCGTGCATGTTCTTGTCGATGGAGAGGGCCACGCTTTTCTCCGCCAATCCCCAGCCGATGGTGACGGCCCGCAGGACGGCCCGCCGCTCGGCCCCCTTGGCCGGGGTCAGGGATTTCTCCGGCCCGGCTTCTTCGTCCAGGTAATCCAGGATCATCTGGCTGTCGAAGACCTTCTCCCCGTCCGGCAGGATCAGCACCGGCACCTTGATCAGGGGATTGAGTTCGGCGACCTGGTCGGCGTTTCCAAACACCGACAGCACGTCGCGCTCATAGGGAATGCCGTAGTAGTGCATGGTCACGGCGACGCGCCGCAGGAATGGGGAGTCGTATTGGCCGACAAGGCGATGCATGGGGCGGGCTCCTGAACTAGGCCTCTTGGTTGGGCATGACGTCTTAAGTGGGCAGGTCGATCACGGTGACGCTGCGGTCCTTGATGGCGAGCGCCATGCGCCCGTCGCGGACCTTCAACGCGGCATCCCCGAACAGTTCCCGCCGCCATCCCGACAGGGCCGGAATATTCGCGTCCTCGCCGAACGCGGCCAGGTTGTCGATGTCTTCCGAATTGGCGATCAGGCGCTGCGCGACCTCGGATTCCTCGGCGCACATCTTGAGGAACACCTTCAACAGGTCCGCGACCGGGCCGATGCCGCGCGGCAGTTGCGGTTTCTCGACCGGTTTCGGGCAGTCGGCATCGGGCAGGGCACGGCCGCGTTCGACCGCTTCCATGATCTGGCGGCCTTGCCAGCCTTCGGCCATCTTTTGCGACAGGCCGCGGATGCGGGCCAGGTTCTCGACGGATTTTGGCGGGTGGTGGGCGATTTCGACCAGGGATTCATCACGCAGGATACGGTTGCGCGGCACGTCGGCGCGCTGCGCCTCGGTCTCGCGCCAGGCCGCGATTTCGCGCAGGATCGCCAGCAGGCGGGGCGTCGGGCGGCGTGTCTTGAGCCGCTGATAGGCTTCCTGGGGGTCGGTCATGTAGAAGCTGCGGTCCTGCAGGGCCTCCATCTCCGAAGCGACCCAGGGCGTGCGGTTGTTCCGCTCCAACTTGGCCTGGAGCTTTTCATAGACCGTGCGCAGGTAGGTCACATCCGACAGGGCGTATTTGATCTGCTTTTCCGACAACGGCCGGGCCGACCAATCGGTGAAACGCGAGCTTTTGTCGATCGACGCCTTGCACAGCTTCGAGACCAGGGTCTCGTAGCCCACGGAATCGCCGAAGCCGCAGACCATCGCCGCGACCTGGGTATCGAACACCGGGGCGGGGCAATCGTCCATGGCGCGGCAGAAAATTTCCATGTCCTGGCGGGCGGCATGGAAGACCTTCAGCACGTCGCGGTTGGCCAGCAGGTCGAAGACCGGCGTCAAGTCGATGCCGGGCGCCAGGGCGTCGACCGCGGCGGCATCGTCCGGGCCGCCGATCTGCAACAGGCAGAGCACGGGCCAATAGGTCCGCTCGCGGATGAATTCCGTATCGACGGTGACGAATTCCGCCGAGGCGAGCGGCGCGCAGAAGGCTTTCAGTTCGTCGTTATCGGTGATCAGCTTCATTTATTTTATGGGCGAGAAGCCGGTGGGCGTGATGATCTTGTTTTCCTGCATGAGGATCATGCCTTTGCTTTTCTTCAGGTAGGCCGTCCAATCCGGATCGGCGTCCCGCGCGGCGCGGCGTTTTTCCATATCGGCGAAATCGTCATAGCGCCACAGGTGGATGATCTGGTTCAGCGGCCCCACGGTCGATTGGAAAAACCCGACCAGATTGAGGTGGCGAAGCTGTACGGGAAGACCTTCGGCCTCGAACAGAGCCATGTACTCCTTGGACATACCATGCTGAACGGTATAGGTGCGGTGGTCGATAATCATGTCTTGGAATCCTCCTTGAGCGAGACGGTCCTTTTGCAAGAGCCTTTCCGCCGTTATACGTGACCCTTGCCGGAGGAACAACGGAACGCATCATTCGAGCCGCCGGTGAAACGCATTTCCCGAGGAGACCAGACCGTGACGACCCCCGAAAAGACCGACCCGAACGCAACCATCCTGCAGGAAGACAAGGGGGGCGTGACCTGGCTGACCGTCAGCCGGCCGAATAAGCTGAACGTTCTCAACAGCGGTCTGATGACGGATTTGTCGAATCGCCTGCGGGCGCTTGCCGACGATCAGTCGTTGCGCGCCGTGGTGATCACAGGGGCGGGCGACCGGTCTTTCGTCGGCGGTGCCGACATCGGCGAGATGGCGGCGCTCAACCCGACGTCGGCGCGCGCCTTCATCACCCGATTGCACGGCGTCATGGCGGCGATCCGCGATTTGCCGGTGCCGGTGATCGCGCGGATCAACGGTTACTGCCTGGGCGGCGGCATGGAACTGGCGGCGGCCTGCGATTTCCGTATCTGCGCCGACAACGCCAAATTCGGCATGCCGGAAGTTCGCGTCGGCCTGCCCAGCGTGATCGAGGCCGTGTTGCTGCCGCATCTGGTCGGTTGGGGCCGCACCCGCTGGCTGCTGATGACCGGTGAAATGATCGATGCCAAGACGGCCCACGACTGGGGCTTTGTCGAATTCCTGACCACGCCCGAGGAATTGGACGCCGTGCTCGACCGGTCGGTTCAGGCCATCGTCGCCTCGGGGCCCCATGCGATCCGGACCCAGAAGATGCTGGTCCGGTCCTGGGAACGGCTGGAGCCCGCCGAGGCCATCGCCGAGACGATCCCGATCTTCGGCGACAGCTTCGAAACCGGTGAGCCGCAGGAAATGCTCGGGGGCTTCCTCGCCGGCAAGGCTAAAGGCTAAACTCGCGGTCTTGGGCGCGCTTCGCGCCGGAACCGGATCGGAGCCAGCATTAGGGGGGGCCATGGGGGATCGGTCGGAAGTCGTATTCAGCATCATGATGGCGGCCTTCGTCGTCATCCTGGTGTTGACCAACGTCATCGCCGGAAAGCTGTTCCTGGCCTTCCCCGAGACGTTTCCCGACGGCATCTTCGGCGAAGCGGTCACCTTGACCGCCGGGCTGATCACCTATCCGCTGACGTTTCTTCTGACCGACGTGGTCTGCGAGGTCTATGGACAGCGCCGGGCCAACCTGATGGTCGTGACCGGCTTCTTCCTGAGCATTCTGATGCTGGGCATCGTTCAGATCGCCCTGGTCGTTCCCGGCTCGCCGGTCTGGCCCGCCGGAAATCCCAACTACGACACCGTGGCGCAAATCCAGCAAGCCTATGAAAGCGTGTTCACCCTGCCGGGTATGCTGCTGCTGGGCTCCATGACCGCCTATCTGGCGGCACAGCTGCTGGATGTGAAGCTGTTCCATTTCTGGAAACGGGTGACCCGGGGCAAGCATCTCTGGCTGCGCAACAATGCCTCGACCATGACCAGCCAACTGGTCGATACGATCATCGTCAATTCGATCTTCCTGGGCTGGGGGCTCGGTCTGTCCTGGGAGGTCGTCGGCAAGATCATCGTCGCCAGCTACATCGCGAAGGTGGTCCTGGCGCTGGCCGACACGCCCTTCATCTATCTGGGCGTCGCCGTGGTGCGCCGGTTGGCACATATGCCGGTCTCGAAGGAAGGTGTCGATATCCTGGTCTAGCCACGCCGGTGTGATGCGCCGCACAGCCGCCGGTGTGGGCGGCGCATAGACTCTTCCCCGGAGATCGTCGGGCGGTCGGGAGAAACACCATGACCGCCATCAAGCCTATGCGTGCCGCTTCGCGCGGTGCGGACCCGCGACCGGATGCCTCGTCTGACGTTGAGACGGGCCCAAACGGCGCGCCGAAAGCCTTGCCGTCCTTTCTGTGCGGCCAATCCGACGCTTCCGGCCACCCCTTCACCGATGCCGCCTTTCAGGCCGAAACGGCGCTGGCCCGCCGTCTCGATGGGATTCCGTCGGTCAACATGGCCGAGGAAATGGCCCAAGCCGTCAAGGCGGGCGGCCGCAAGCAGATGGCCTTATTGACCGATATCTGGCGGATGGCCCGCGGCCCCGGGCGCATCAGCCCGCCGGAATACATGTATTACCGGCTGTGGGACCCGGCCCTGGATGCCGCCGCCAAGGCGCGGTTCGTCGGCAAGCGGACGCAGACGGCGCTGCATCATGCCTGCAATCCATCAACCTGGTACATGCTGGCCCATGACAAGCTGATCTTTCAGGCGACGGCGTCGGGCATGGGCCTGCCGGTGCCGAAACTGCTGGCGGTCTATCATCCGACGCGCACGGCGGGGCAGGTGCCGGCGATCCGCGACCGCGACGGGCTGGCCGATTTTCTGGAGAACGGCCTCGATGGCCCCGTCTTCGCCAAACCCATCGACGGCATGTATTCGATCGGCGGTATGGCCCTGGACCGGCTGCCGGGCGGCGGCATTCGCGCCAACGGATGTGACGTGCCGGTCGACGATCTGGTCCGTTACATGGGCTTCCGCGACGACCGGGGATATCTGTTCCAGGAACGCCTGGCGCCCCACGACCGCATCCGCGAGATGATTGGCGACCGTTTGCCGACCATGCGGGTTCTGGTCCTGGTGGACGGTTTGGGCCGGGGCAAGCCGGTCAGCGCAGTGGTCAAACTGCCGGCGGGCGATCAGATCGCCGACAACTACTGGCGCGGCGATAATCTCCTGGGCGCGCTGGAGTTGGAGACGGGCACCCTCAAACGGGCGATCAACGGCTGGGGGCATCGCCTGACCACGGTCGAGACCCATCCCGATACGGGCACACGCCTGGCGGGGGCGACCCTGCCGCAGTTCGAGGATGCGATGGCGCTTTGCCAAAGGGCGGCGGCGGCCCTGCCGGGCATCCGCACCCAGTCCTGGGACATCGCACTGACCGACCGGGGGCCGGTGATCATGGAGTTGAACTTCGGCGGCGACCTGAACCTGCACCAACTGGCGCATGGTCAGGGGGTGATGGACGACGTCTACCGCGCCCATGTCGCCGATTGCCGGGACAAGGCGAAGCGCAAGGGCTGACGCGGGCGCGGCCCGGAAATGAAGAAGGCGGGCCTTTCCAGGCCCGCCTTCCTGCGTTCGGTCGGAAGGGAGCGGTCTACCAGGCGCGCTGGGCCGTTTCCGACGAGCCGTCGATGAAGCCCTGAAGCTGGGCCAGTTCCGAGCAGCCCTGAGGGCAGAGCGACTGCAGCTTGGCCAGCAACTCCAGAGCCGTATCCTTCTGGCCCATCTCGACATAAAGCTCGCCCATGTATTCAAGGGCACCTTTGTGGTTCGGCTCGATCGCCAGGGCGCGTTCGTAATAATCGAAGGCGACGTCGTAATGGCCCAGCTTGCGGGACGTATAGCCCAGCAGATTCCAGCCGTCGGCGTCGTCCGGGTTGTTTTGGGTATAGGGCAGCAAGGCGGCGAGCGCGGGCTCGAACTGCGCCTTCTTCAACAGATCCTGGATCTCCTGGTAGGCCTTGCCTTCCTTCTTATCCTTGTCTTTGTCGTCGGTCGTGGGGGTATCGCTGCCGGCGGCGTGGGCCTGCTGGGCGGCGTAAAGCGGCGTCAGGGCCAAAACGGCGCCGAGCGCCAGAACGGGGAGGAGGGAACGCCAAGTCATGGTCATGGGTAAAATCTCCGATGGGGCCGATGGGGATAGGTGTCTCAGGTCGGCGCTGACCGTCTTCGCAGGTGCAGTATAACACCTGCCCCGGGAATTCCGTTATCACAGATTCTCGATCAAACTCGGCGCGGTCAGGGGAGGGGGCGATCAAACCCCTCCGGCAAATTCTCTCTGGATTTTCGCCCCCCGAGCGCCTAGAAACCCCGGACGTTTTGCCTCTCCCGGACATCGGCGACATGCAATTGAAGGGCGCGCGATTGCCAGACCGGGCCATCCCAGACGCGCGCGAACCACGAGATTTGATCTGATGCACGCTTATCGTACCCATACCTGCGGCCAACTTCGTGAAGACAACGTCGGCGAGACCGTCCGCCTGTCGGGCTGGGTCCACCGCAAACGCGACCACGGCAACCTGCTGTTCGTCGACCTGCGCGACCATTACGGTCTGACGCAATGCGTGATCGACGTGTCCGGCGATCTGTTCCCGGCGGTCGAAGGCGTGCGCCCGGAAAGCGTCGTCACCATCACCGGCCCCGTGGTCAAGCGGTCCGAGGAAACCATCAACGCCGCGATCCCGACCGGCCATATCGAAGTCCGCATCGACGAATTCCATGTCGAAAGCGCGGCCGAAATGCTGCCGCTGCAGGTTTTCGGCGATGCCGACCTGGGCGAGGAAACGCGCCTGCGCTACCGCTTCCTGGACCTGCGCCGGGAACAGCCGCACGCAAATATCATCCTGCGCTCCAAGGTGATCTCGTCGATCCGCCGCCGCATGGTCGATCAGGGCTTCCTGGAAATCCAGACGCCGATCCTGACCGCCTCGTCGCCCGAAGGGGCGCGTGACTACCTGGTCCCGGCGCGTAACCATCCGGGCCATTTCTACGCCCTGCCGCAGGCGCCGCAGCAGTTCAAGCAGCTGCTGATGGTCTCGGGGTTCGACAAATACTTCCAGATCGCGCCCTGTTTCCGTGACGAAGACGCGCGGGCCGACCGCTCGCCGGGCGAGTTCTATCAGCTCGACCTGGAAATGGCCTATGTCACCCAGGACGACGTGTTCGCGGCGTTGGAGCCCGTTCTGGCCGGTGTGTTCGAGGAATTTGCCGACGGCCGCGCCGTGACACAGGGTGCCTTCCCGCGCATTCCCTACAAGGAATCCATGCTCAAGTACGGCAACGACAAGCCGGACCTGCGCAATCCCATCGAAATGTGCGACGTGACCGAAACGTTCCGTGGGTCCGGCTTCAAGGTCTTCGCCGGGATGATCGAAAAGAACGACAAGGTCCGCGTCCATGCCATTCCGGCCAAGACCGGCGGCAGCCGCGCCTTCTGCGACCGCATGAACTCCTGGGCGCAGGGCGAGGGTCAGCCGGGGCTGGGTTATATCTTCTTCCGCGACGGTGAGGGCGCCGGTCCGATCGCCAAGAACATCGGCGAAGACCGGACGATGACGCTCAAGGCCGACCTGGGTCTGGAAGACGGCGACGCCGTGTTCTTCGTTGCCGGTGTGCCGTCCGAATTCGCCTCCTTCGCCTCGGCCGCGCGGACCAAGGCCGGCGAGGACCTGGACCTGATCGCCAAGGACCGCTTCGATTTCTGCTGGATCGTCGATTATCCGATGTTCGAGCTGAACGAGGAAACCGGCCGCGTCGATTTCTCGCACAACCCGTTCTCCATGCCGCAAGGCGGCCTGGAAGCTCTGGAAACGAAGGACCCGCTGGACGTGCTGGCCTTCCAGTACGACATCGTCTGCAACGGCGTCGAGCTGTCCTCGGGCGCGATCCGGAACCACAAGCCGGAAATCATGGTCAAGGCCTTCGAGATCGCCGGCTATTCCAAGGAAACGGTCGAAGAGGAATTCGGCGGCATGTACCGGGCGTTCCAGTTCGGCGCCCCGCCGCACGGCGGCTCGGCCCCCGGCATCGACCGCATCGTGATGATGCTGGCCGACGAGCCGAACATCCGCGAAGTCATCGCCTTCCCGATGAACCAGCAGGCTCAGGACCTGTTGATGGGCGCGCCCTCGATGGTGCCCGATTCGCGGCTCAAGGAACTGCATCTGCGCCTTGCCCTGCCTAAAAAGGCGACAGCCGGGCAGGGGAATGAATCGCAGGAGTAGTATTTCCCCCTCCGTCAACCCACCCATGATTCCATTAGGAATAAAAAAGGCTTAGCTTTTTAGAAAAAGCTAGCCCCCGATTCGCGCGATCAGGTATAACCGAATCGGTAGTATAGTTAACAAACAACAACCGTTTCGGTTGGCCGCAACGGCCGGGGAGCGAAACGGAACCAGGGTGAACCATTTTACGGGGTGAAATTACCGGTGCGGCTGCCGGTGACCCAACTGGGGGTTTCAAAATGCGGAAGTCGATTCTCGTGGTCGGTGCGTGCGCGCTTCTGGGCGGTTGCGCTCTACCGGTCCCCATCCAGGTCGCATCCTGGGCCATCGACGTATTCTCCATGGTCACCACGGAAAAATCGCTGACCGATCACGGTATTTCCGCCCTTACCCATAAAGATTGCGCCCTCCACCGGGCGATTACGGACGACGACAACACGATTTGCCGCGATGCGGACGACAGCGGCGTTTTGGTCGCCGCCGCCGGCACCGATCAATCCGGCGACGATATTGCCCCGTCGGCCAAGGCGGCGGCTCTGTCCCGTGCTCCGGGGCGTCCGGGCGCCATACGGTTTACGGCCATCGAGGCGCAAGTCGCGGAATCCCCCGTTGAGCCGGCGAAATTGCCCGCCGAACCCGAGATCGCCGAATTCCAGACCGCAGGCGGAACCGAGGCGTCGCCGAATTCTTCTGTGGAACTGCCGGTCATGGTCAGCGTCGATATGGCGGCCCTGCAACCGATTGCCGAGCGTGCCGACCGGCCCTTCGTCAAATTCGCCCGGTTGGGTGAAATCCCGCTCGAGGCGTCCGCGACCCAGGTGGCGGCGGTTCTGCCGGAAGGTGCGAAGCCGACGGCATCGGCCAAGCCCCTGTCAGGCTTCTACTACGTGATCGGCAGTTTCCGGGCCAGCGACCGGGCGAAGCGTCATATGCAGACCCATTATCGGCTGTCCCCTGCGGTTCTGCACGGCAAGATCGGGCGCGAGGCGCGCGACGTCTTCCGCGTCGTGATCGGGCCGCTGAAGTCCGAGGAACGGGCCGGAATTTTCCATCGGATCAAACGCGCGGGCATCGCCGATACCTGGGCGATCCGCGTGACGCCCGAGGATTGGTCCGTGGCAGCCAAGTCGGCGCCGCTTGAGCAGGCGGATGCGGGGGCGGTGTTGCGGGCCCGCGATTGGCCGGGCCTGGCGTCATTGACGATGACGCGCTGATCGCCGGTTATCCCGCTTTAACGAACAACGGAAATCCCGGACGCGTCCTGCGTCCGGGATTTTTCATGTCCGGAGAATGGCGGAAACCTCAGGCCGCCAAGGTCCGCCCGGAGCCGTCCGGCGGGCCGTCGAGGGTCTGAAGCAGCGTCACGATGCGCTCGGTCTCCCGGACCAGGCGGGTATTCTGCGGATTGTAGCGCTGTTCGAAGTGCAGCCGCTCCTCCCATTGCGAGACGAAGTCGCGCGCCCGGTCGGGGCCTGCGGGCTCGCCGGTCAGGGCGCCGATCGTGTCGTTGTATTGGGGATGCAGTTCGGGTTGGAACGCCAGGAGTTCGTAATCTTCATAGGCCAGGACGCCCGCGGCATAGAGGTCCAGGCTGACCTCCGCCATCTGGCGCGGCGACAGATCGCGAAGCGACAGCCCGCCGGTCAACTTTCCGAACAGGGTCGGGGTTTCTTCCGGCGGCGTTTCCGCGCCTTCGCAGTCGATGGCATCCGGCGGCGATGCCGGGGTAAGGGGGACAAGTTCGCGTGACGACAGGCCCGTGCCGGTCATCGGTGCCTCGACGGCGGGCGATTGCGAATAGATTTCCAGGTATGAAACAGGTTGGTGTTCTGCTCCCATGAGCAAGGCTCCTTCTTCGTCCGAACGCGATCCGTTCGAGAAACCGAAGGTGCCGAGACCCTTAACATGCCAGGGGCACTGGATCCCGCAATGAATATGAACGCGATCAGGCCACCCTTCGGGCCAGGGCCCGGTCGGGGGGTGTCGCGCGATCATTCGTTGCGGGCATCGGGGTCTGTTCTATCGCCGTCATGGGTGCCTCCAAATCGTCGGCATGTGGGCTTCGCCACATCCATTTTCTCAAGAAATTCAGACGCAAGACCCGGGCCAAACCGCATCTGCCGGTTTTTCATATGCTTAACGGAACATGACCGGCGTCTTGGTCCCATAACCCGGCAATTTCTGCCGCCTCGCGGGCAAATTATGCCGGGGAACACCGATCCGCGGGCAATGGACAGGGGCTCTGTTCAGGCCTATCTTTCGGGGATACGCGTGCTTGAGAGGCGATCCTTCACATGCCGATTTCCCGGATATTCCGGGCCGTGGTTCTGGCTGCGGCCATCCCCGTTCTGACGGTGCCGTCGTTTGTTCAGGCGGCCGGCGCACCGGCGATCCGGGCGGTGGATTTGGTGGCCCATCGGGCGGTTTATGAAATCACCCTGAACCAGAGCCGCGAAGGTGTGGGCCCGACGGCGGCCCGGGGGCTGATGGCGTATTCGTTTTCGGACGCTTGCGAAAGCTGGATCGTCAACAACCGCATCGTCATGGACGTTCTGTTCGGCGAGGAAACGCCCGTGCGCACGGATTGGACCTTCAACAGCTGGGAATCCAAGGACAGCCGCGAGTACGGCTACAAGCTGGTGCATAAACGCAACGGTCAGATGGCCGAGGAACTGATGGGCACGGCCAATCTGGACGCCAAGGGCGGCACGGCCGAATTCACCGGCGAGACGGCACGGACGATGACCTTGCCCAAGGGAACTTTGTTTCCGACGGCCCACCTTCTGGCCAGCCTCAACGCCGCCCATGCCGGCAAGAAGACCTTCGCCCAGCCTTTGTTCGACGGCGGCAGCCTGGACAATCCCTATGACACCAACGTCTATTTCGTCGCCGCTAAGAACCGAGATGCAGAGGCGGCGAAGCTATTGGCCGACAACGGCTTCGCGTCCGACGTGCCGGTCCTGCGCTATCAGGCGGCGTTCTTTTCCAGGGAAAGCGGCGAGGGCACGCCCGTCTTCGAACTCCAGGTCGATTACCGCGAGGACGGCATCGCCGAGCGGATCATCCAGTTCTTCAGCGATTTTTCGATCCTCATGACGCCGGTCAAGATCGAGGCCCTCAAGGGCGGCTGTTGATCAAGGACGTGTGACGTCAGAAGTAATTCATCCAGGCCCAACGGCCCATGAGGGCCAGCAGGAGGACGCTGCCCAATCCCAGCGCCTCGAGCGCCAGGCCCTGTGCGACGTCGCCCGCCCGAAGCCGCCGGACGCCGGCCCCCGTCGAGATCAGCGCCATGACCGCAAGCGGCAGGCCCGTCCCCAGAAGCACCGCGAACGCGGGCCCCAGATGATGCAAACCGGCGGCGCCCAGAAGGATCAGGGACGCGATAATCACCAACCAAGCCATGACGCATGACCTTCTACGGTTGACTGCCCAGGCGATCAGTATCGCCTTCGCGTATCACTTTCGTAAAATCAATTAATTGATTGTATTTTATGGATAAAATGTCGGTTTTCAGAGGTCAGTCCGACCCCGGCGGCCAGAGCCAGGCCGCGCCGCGAACCCCCGATGCGTCGCCATGGCGGTTTTGCACCAGGCGCGTCGCCACCGTATCGGAAAACACCCAGCGGTCGAGTTGTCCCGGTACGTTGTGGTACAGCCGATCCAGGTTCGATAGCCCGCCGCCGAGCACGATGACCTCGGGATCGACGACGTTGATGACCGACGCCAGGGCCCGCGCCAGACGGCTTTCATACCGTGCCATGGTTGCCTCGGCATCGGTGTCGCCATTGGCGGCGCGGACGGCAATGTCCGGCGGGCTCAGGTCCTCGCCGGTGACGGTGCGGTGGTCGCGTGCCAACCCGGGGCCGGAAAGGAAGGTCTCGATGCAGCCGGTCAGACCGCAATAACAGGGGGCGCCGGGGGTGTCGTCGTCGTCGGGCCAGGGCAGGGGATTGTGTCCCCATTCTCCGGCGATGGCGTTGATCCCGGTAAGGGGCCTGCCGTCCAGGACCAGCCCACCGCCCGTGCCCGTGCCAAGAATGACGCCGAACACGCTGGCCGCCCCCGCCGCGGCACCGTCGGCGGCTTCGGAGAGGGCGAAGCAATTGGCGTCGTTGGCCAGGCGGACAGGCCGGCCGAGGACCGTCTGCAGGTCCTTGTCGAAGGGATGCCCGATCAGCCAGGTCGAGTTGGCGTTCTTCACCAGACCGGTGGCTGGAGAGATCGTTCCCGGGATACCCACACCGACGTGGCTGATGGCGCTGCTGTCCGCCTCCAGATCGGCGATCAGGCCGTGGATCGCCGAAATCGTCGCCATGTAGTCGCCGCGTGGGGCGGCGATCCGGCGGCGCGCGATTTCGGTGCCCGCGGTGTCGAGGACGATGCCTTCGATCTTGGTTCCGCCGAGGTCAATACCCGCGCGCAAGTCCCATTCCCCACTTCGGTGTTCGGGCGATGAAAAGATTAATCGTCATCCTGTGACCGTCGTCATGTTCAAAAGTAAACGAGGTTAATACTTTTTTACCGTTCGGACCTTAGAACTGGGTCAACCATAGGCCTAATCGCTAGGAGCCGAACAGATGACCATCATCGCCGAAAGCACGACCGAGAATAGGGATGTTTACCCGGTGTTTCGAGGATTGACGGAATTGGGACTGTCCACCGCCGATCTGGCGCGCGCCTTGGGCGCCTCGCCGGCCGCGGTCGCGGCCTGGCGTTGCGGCGACGACCGCATGCCCGCCCGTCTGATCGCGTTTCTCACGCTGGTTCTCGACGCTCTGGTGGACCGCAAGGGCAGCGAAGCGGTGGTCGCCACGTCGATGTTTCCCAACATGGACCTGCCGGGCCAGATCCGCACCGTTCGGGCGCGCGACAATCTGCAGCAGCAGCAGGCGTTCAATTTGGGGTTCGACCGTGGTCATATGGAAGAAGGGCTTCGCTTGTTCCTGAATTGGCGAAACCGTAAACTGTTCAACGACAATCGGATGGTGGGCGTGGCCCGCGGCCGGTCTGTCGACAACGACCGCCTGGGACTGGCTGTTTCCTGATTGCGGAGATCACGGCTGGGGGGCCGTGCCGCGGGATAGCCATTACGGGGCGTTAAAGACCCGGGCAAGGGGTAGACGAGGGACGAATGAGTCAGAAACTCTTCGGTTTGACGGAAGACGGCGTCAAGACGGCGCTGGATATCAAGACGCGGTACAAGAAGCGTGAGCCGCTGATCGTTCCGTCGGGCGGCGACAAGTTCCTGGCGCCGGAAAACTTCCTGAATTCGACGATCGATCTGGGCGGCCTCGAAGACCCGCTGCCGCTGGCGCTGGTCTCGGCCCGCGACCCGGAAGCGCCGATGGCGCTGGCCGCCGCCGCGCGCCTGTCGCCGCTCGGCCGTAAAACGCCGCTGATCACCGGCATGTTCGAAATCGTCGGCGACATCACCAAACATGCGGCGGTCAAGGACGCGGTGTCGCTGATCACCGAAAGCGCCTTCGACCCCAACGCCATCGCCAAACTTCGGCGCGAGACTTCGCGGTTCATCGTCCGCACCCGGGCCGAATACACGACGGCGCTGCGTCAGAACCTGCACAACCTGATGGACGGCAGCGTTTCACCGCGCCACTTCGTGCAGGAATTCTTCCAACTGACCGAAGCCGGCAACATGCGGAACGATATCCGCAAGAAATTGGTCATCAGCCTGCTGATGTCGGAGACCGTGCGGCCCAGCGTGAAGTTTCTGATGCTGGAGAACTTCCACGAGATGCCGGCCCCCGTGCAGACGGCGATCATTCAGGCGTTGCTGCGGGCCGACTCGTCCCGTCACGTCGACCTGATGAAGGAAGAGCTGCGTTGGATCGTGGCCCAGGGCACGGAATACAGCAAGGCCCACTGATTTCCCGGCCGCCCCGCCGTTCGGCGCGGAAATCCGGCGATTTTTACCCCATACTTTTGAACCGTCCGGCTTCTCCCTGTGGTCAATATCAGGGAAGCGTCATGTCGCTTAGACTCCTCCTCAGGATCACGAATTCCCTGACCCGACCAAGAGGAGACCGACCATGATTGCGCACCTCGTTCACGCCCGTGACATCGTCATCGCCCCCGCTGACCGCCGTCATTCCCAGTCGCGGGTCTCGGCCGTCGTCCCCTCCGAATGGGCAGCGTTCAACCGGGCGCTCTATCAAAAAGCGGCCCCCCTATCGCCGGTCTGCCTGGTCAATAACTAGGAGACCGACTGCCGTGTCGGCTTCGGTCGATAGGGCCAAAGCCATCACCTGCCCCTCCTTCAAAAAACATCCGCAAGGAAGATTAGGAGCCCAAACCCATGCATCGCCAATTGCTTGTCTACGTTTCCAGTCTGGACCCCGATTATTTCGTGGTCACGCCGCCGCACCTGGCCCATCAGGCGCATGTGGATTTCTACTGGAGCGCGTCGGACGACCATCTGACGCAAGTCCCGAAAGGGCGTGCCCGAGAAATTCTGGCGCAGGTCCGATCCGACGACGCCGATCCGGCGCTCGACTGGTCCGGGACCTGCTGTCATGCCGCGTAGGCCCGCGCGCGCCGTTTTCAAATCGACCGGCGGAAAGCGCCCGGGAAAGCCCGGTCGGCGTGGTTTTCCGTTCAAGACGGCCGCGATCGTCGCCGGCTCGGCGGCGTTCCTGTCGTTCGGCTGCATCACCATCGGCATGGCCTTGGAAGTCGGCCCCGGACAAATGGCGCCGGGGCGGCTTTTTCAGCGACTGTCGCCGCCGTCGCCCCGGGCCGTCGTCACCGCGCCGATCGCCGTCGACCTGAGCGGCTACAGCCTCGATCCGAACAAGCGGGACCGGATGGTCTACGTCACGGTCGCCATGATGGTCGGCGACGACCGGCAAGAGGCGTCGCTGTGCCGAAATATGCCGAGACTGCGTGCCGCGGTGATCCAAAACCTGGGCGCCAAGCTGCGCGACGAAGGCGATGCCGGCGGCGCCGCCGCCCCGTCGATGGTCGATTATGCGCGTGATTTGGTCGGCGCCGCGGTGGATATCGACATCAGGCGGGAGTTCGGCTTGATGATCGTTGAGGACTGGCGCCAAGCGCCGCCGCCGACCTGTCCGGAAGGGCCGGGCGAGGAATTTTGAGAGGGGTACGTCGCGCCCCTATGGAGCGTCGAGGTGCTTGAATGTGAAATTTATCCCTACTGTCGTCATGGTGATTGCCAGGGACGCGGGATTCTCTAAAATCTCCCCGCGCTTCCCGTTCAGACGGGGGAGGGGGCGTTTTATATAGGGACAAAATGGGCAGACCCGATGATCCATTCGGCCCCACGGTCAGGCAACCCAGGTATTTCTGGCAGCCGATCGTCTTTTCCGCGGTGTTCTTTGCCCTGGCCCTTGGGGCCGTCGTTTATTTTCTGAGCATCGCCGCCGACCGCGAAAACAAACAGGCGCGGAACAGCGCGAATCACCTTGCTCGGACCGCGATCGACACGCTGCGCCGTGACCTGACGGGGCGACTCGTCGATTACGCCTGGTGGAACGATATGGCGAGCCAGGTGGCGCGGGGCATCGATCCCGCATGGGCCGACAGCAATATCGGCTCCTACCTCCAGGAAGAGTTCCACTACTCCGGGACGTTCTTATTGGGAACGAACAACGAAACCCTCTATGCCACGGCTGTCGACCCGGCGCTGCCTGCCGACGGTATGCGGTTTCTGGGGCCGAATGCCGAAGCGTTCATGGCGCCTTTGCGCGCCGTCCCCGCCATGCGGTCGGAGGTGGCATCGACCTTTGTCCGCTGGCAGGACAAGGTCTATATGGTCGCCGCCGGGTCCGTGACGTTCGAAGAGCCGACGCCGGATCAGCAGATGCAGGAAAATCGGCCGGTGTTGGTTTTCTTCCGGTTGCTCGATGGCGAGGTGCTGTCCGACCTGGGCGGCCGGTTCCTGTTTCAAAACTTTCGCCTGGCCGAGGGCGAGCCGAGGGATGTCGGCAAGGGGTTGGTCGGTTTGGACGGCAAAACGATCATGCAAGTAACCTGGGATCAGGAACGTCCCGGCGATACCTTGTTGGCGGAGTTAGGGGTCAAGATCGGTTTGGTGACCTTGATCCTCGCCGTTGCCGCGGTCGCGCTGTCTTATGTCTGGGCCCGCACGGCGATCACGGCGAATGTGGCCAAGTCCCGGTTTCTCGCGAAAATGAGCCACGAACTGCTGACGCCGCTGAACCCGATCATCGGTTTCGCGCAGATCATGGGCTCGGAAATGTTCGGGCCTTTGAATGCGCGCTACCGCGAATACGCCGATGATATTCTGCGCAGCGGCCGGCATTTGCAGGCCGTCGTCCGCGACGTGCTCGATTTCTCGCGCATCGAGACCGGGGAACTGGGATTGGAGGAAACGACCATTGAGTTGGCGAAGTTGATCCAGGACCTGCCGCCGATCACGATCTCACGTCCCGACCCGGCGGGCGGCAGCAACGATCTGCATGCGTTGCCGTTGAAGACCGAAATTGACGATGGACTGCCGCCGTTTATGGGGGACGAGCGCCGCATTCGTCAGGTTCTGATCAACGTGTTGTTCAATGCCGCCAAGTTTTCCGATTGTCAGGAAGTCACGCTGCGCGCCGGGGTGGCGGACGGCGGTGCGATCCGGGTCGAGATCGAAGACCAGGGGATCGGAGTCGCGGCAAAGGATATCCCGAAGGCGTTCGAGCCATTCGTCCAATTGAACCCAAGCGGCGGACGCACGCGGAACCGGGTCGGCACCGGGATCGGCCTGTCGATCTCGCGCGAATTGATGCATATGCACGGCGGGACGCTCGATATGGAGAGCGAGCTTGGGAAGGGAACCCGCGTCATCATGACGTTTCCGTCCGAACGCGTCCGCCCGGCCACAGCCCCCATGGCCCGGTAGGCCGAATGCGCACGGACCAGAGGGGGCACGGAGTAGGCCACCCGGTCTGAAACGGTGGGGCCAGGGAGGCCGGATGACCGCCCGCCTGCTTGCCCTGCCGCCAAAAGCCGTGCTAACGGTCACATCCCGCCCCACTCCGCAACCGGAGTCCATCAGCCGGAGCCCCCCGTCCTTGGCCTTTAAACCTGACTATGCTTTCGATGGCGAACCGCCAATCGGTGAAACCTGGGAAGTCGCCCCGGGTGTTTATTGGTTGCGCATGCCGCTGCCCTTCAAATTGGATCATATCAACCTGTGGATGCTGGAGGACGGCGACGGCTGGACCCTGGTCGACACCGGCATCAGCACGGACGAAACGCGCGACGCCTGGGACCAGGTGTTCGCGAACACGCTGAACGGCAAGCCGGTCAAACGGATCATCGTCACCCATTTTCACCCGGATCATGTCGGGTTGGCCGGTTGGTTGTGTTCCCGCTTCAAGGCGCCGCTGTGGATGCCTTACGGGGAATGGACGACGGGGCGTATGCTGGCCGCCGAAACGGGGCAGACGGCTGGGCCGGTGTTCCATGCCTTCTACAAGGCGGCGGGCATTTCCGGGGACCTGCTGGCCC
>MDTA01192587.1_pt1 | contig 49370 bp, 48 predicted proteins | sample 811151 | NCBI WGS metagenome assembly MDTA01 (sample SAMN05326648, study PRJNA326480) | marine metagenome | isolation source: seawater | place: Indian Ocean: South | collected 2010
AAAATGCAAAATTTTTTTGTTTAGTTAATCTACCTATTGCTAAAAATTTATTCCTATTTTTAAAATTTTTTTTTTGAAATTTAAAGTTCTGTTCACTTAAAATTGGATCTCTTAAAACATGAATTTTCTTTTTATCAAAAATTCCTATTTTTATAAGTCTTTTTTTAGTTTCAATTGTGGGTGATGTTATAAATCTAATTTTTTTTTTTGAATATTTCCAAAAATATTTTCGGAAAAAATTTAATTGTGGTAATCCTGAAATACGCAAAATTATTTTTGAGTTTAAATTAAATAAATTATTTAACATAATAGGTATTGACGTTAGTAAGTGAACAATTAGAAAATCTGGTTTATTTTTTCTTAAAAAAAAATACAATGGAAAAAATGAAATCAAAAAAATTAAAATACTTGAAAGTCTACTATTAAAATATCCTTCTTTTGGTAAAAACCTATAAATTTTTAAATTTCTTAATAAATCAATTCTGTATTTTTCACTAATAAAATCCCATTCTCCTACAACATTGATTATTTTGGCATCAACACTTTTAATTTTATTTAGATATATACAAGAATTAATTACCGATTTTACAGTTGCAACTTTAGACAAATGAGGACTCCAGTAATATACTTTCATAAAATCCTATAATAATTATATTTATTTTTATGCAATCTAAAAAAATTAAATTATTTATATTTCAACCATATCCAAAATTTGGAGGAGCAGACCGATCTATAATTAAATTAATAAATGGTTTAAATCATAAAGATATTACTATTATTAGTCTACAAAAATGTAACTACCAAAAGTATTTAAATAAAAAAATAAGAATTAAAACACTAAATAGCAAAAGGTCACTTTTTTCTATTTTTATGTTAAGAAATTTTATTCAAAAAGAAATTAAAGAAAATTTAGACAAAAAAATCATTATTATTTCAAATCAAAATTTTGCAAATGTTATTACTATGATTTCATTAAATAATATTAAGAGTATTAAAAAAATTCTTATAGAAAGAAATCATCTTGATGAATTAAAGTTTTATAAAAGTACTTTAGATTTTATAAAGAAAAAAGTAATATTACTGCTGATTAAAATTTATTATTCTAAAAGCGATGCTGTTATTGGTATTAGTAAAAAATTAAGCCTAGATCTTCAAGAATTTATAAATTCAAAAGTTATTACTATCTACAATCCATCTTTAGAGGATAAAATAATTAGAAATAATGATGTTGTAAAATTCAAATTTGAAAAAAAACGAAAATTAATTTTGAATGTTGGGTTTTTAGAAAAACAGAAGGACCAAATAACAATTTTAAAAGCAATAAATAAATTGAAAAATATTTATAGTAATTTTACTCTTATTTTAGTTGGTAGCGGATCTGAATATAAAAATTTAAGAAAATATATTGAACGAAATAATTTACAAAAATTTACGAGAATTTATAGAAATATAAAAAATCCAAATTTATTTTATAAAAAAGCTGATTTATTTATTCTAAGTTCAATTTATGAAGGATTAGGTAATGTATTAGTTGAAGCTATTAAGTTTAAATGTCAAGTAATTACTTCTAGTTGTAATTCTGGACCTAATGAAATAATTAAAAATGGTAAATATGGAGATTTTTTTACACCTGGTGATTACGAGTCTCTTGCGAAAAAAATTTTACAACATTTTAAAAATCCTTTTAGGTTAAAAAATAAGTTAAAAATACCAACAAATCACCTAGCTAAATTTTCACTTAAAAAGAATATTAAGGAATTTAATAACTTATTTTCTAAAATATAGTTTTATTTTATTATTTCGAATATTTTTTCTAAAAAATAATTTTTTCCAATTTTGGAATAACAATCTTCCAAAACTAATCTTGAATTTTTTACAAGTTTTTTTCTTAAATTAATATTTTTTATGAGTAAATCTAGTTTGTAATTTAAATTTTCAAATTCAAGATCATAAGATAAATAAGTTTCACCTTCATGATAAATGTTTGGCCAAGTTTCTATGTTAGACATATCAGCAGTCATAAATGAAGTGCCACATATAACTGCCTCGAATTCTCGATAACAAACCTCACCCCAACCATATGCACCTACTGATACTTTTGAATTTTTTAATATTTCATAATATTTTTTTTTTCTAAATCTTCCATTAATAATCTTATTATTATTTTTTATATCATTTAAATTTTCTCTAAGTTTTTTTCTCTGAAAACCTACTGATTGTCTGTAAAAATCTGTATTCATTAAAGATAAAAAATCAAATTTTTTACTATCCTCGTTCCAATTTTGATAAAATGGTAATTTCATTTTGTAAGCTCTACTTTTAAAATATTTAAATTTTATCAATTCTAAATAATAATCAAAATTTGAAAAATTTATGTAATTAAAAAAATATGCAACACCCAAATTCCATCCTAATAATAATTTAGAATAATATTGATCGTGTAAGAGTTCTTGATCGTAATTTTCATTATCAACTATATTATATTTTTTAATATAATAATCTGTATAAAGCCTTCCTCCTTCCAATATTTTTGAATAAATTTTTTTGTCTTTATAAAATTGCTTTTTTATATACTTTTTCACATATGGAAGAACTTCAAATTGTGTTGTTCCTGCGCTGTCTCTCATATCAAACCAGTATAAGTTTTTATTCTTAAGGTAAATTTTACTTAATAAATTTGTATCAATGCGATCATTTATTTTAGGAAAAGATCTGGAATTTAAAAACAAATGATCTGCTTCTAAAAATTTATTACTAATTGAAGAAAAAAAATTAATATCTATATCTTCTCGTATTAAATCTTTTTCAAATAAAAAAAACCAATTCCAAAAACCATAATACAAACCTAGTCCTCTTGCTTCATCATTAATGAGAATATGAATTTTTTGTTTCATAATACTAAATTTTCCTTATAACCTAATACTTAATTTATTTAATGATCAATAAAATAATAAATCTCACAATTTATCTTTTAAGATATTTTTCAATAATAGAAACAAAATATAAAATTTCAAATAAAGTTAATTTTGGATCAAGTGTATCAAATAAATACTTTAAAAAAAATTTAAAAAATTGTAAATTTTATTTAGAGTATGGTGCAGGAAATAGCACTCTTTTAGCAAAGAAATTAAATAAAAATTTTTTATCTATAGAGGCTGATAAAAGTTTTTATACATTTGTTAAGAATAAAGGAATTAAAAATATTAATTTTGCCGACATAGGGCCAACTAAATATTATTCTATTCCTATATTGCCTGTACCTTTAATTTTGAATAAAATAAAAATTTATGCAAATCAAATAAGAAATTTTTTTCAAAAATTTAGAAACTTACCTGACTTTATTTTAATAGATGGAAGATTTAGAGTTTTTGTTACTCTTTCAGTAATTGAGTTTTGTCTATCAAAAAAAAATTTAGCAAATTTAACTATAATTATAGATGATTTTAAAAATAGAAAAAATTATCATGATCTGAGAAAACTTTTTAAAATAAAGTTAGTGGGTAGATTTGGGGTAATTAAATTAAACAAACGATCTAAAATTAAAAAACGGGTCATAAAAAAATACCTAAAAAGCTCTATTTTAAATTATATTTAAGTTTTAATTCTTTATAAATTTTAATAACTAATGACTTAGATTTTATCTCAAAAAACCTATAAATTATTACAGACAATATAAATGTGAAAATTATTACCAAAGGTATTGAAATAATTTGATAATTTAAATTATTTAATTCTCTAATTAAGATTATTCCAATTGCATTATGAGTTAAATACCATGTGTAAGATAATAAACCTATATAGGATAAAAATTTAATATTTAAATTAATTTTTTTTTGTAAAATAATAAAAGTTAAAAATAAAATAAAAATAAAATAATATTCAAATTCTTCATATCTTTCAAAAACAAAAAGTGTGGTAGTTAAAAATATCAATAATATAATTTTAAATGAAAAAGATAATTTTCTGAAATTATATATTGATAAACCCATTAAAAACAAATTAGCATGTGGTAGAATTGATAATGGAAAAAAATTAAAATTTTTATTAACAAATAAAATAAACGTTCCAATTAAACAAAAAAAGAACCATAAATAAATACTTTTCTCCAAATCTTTAATTATAAAAAAACATATTCCAAAAAATAAATAAAATTTAATTTCAACAATTAATGCCCAGTATATTCCATCAATATATTGATAATTTAAACCTGGAATAAAATTAGCAAATACTAAATTCATAAAACCCGTATACCAATCTACTTCTCTACCTGGTAAGTCAAAAAAATGATAAAAAATCAGTGTGATTATTCCTGCGATTAAATAACCAGGGTACAGTCTTGCAAATCTTCTAACTATAAATTCAATGAAACTTTTACATCTTATTATTGTCATTCCAATACAGTAGCCACTCACCACAAAAAATATATCTACACCACTCCATCCATATTTTCCAATTTCTAGATACCACTCGTCATCTCTTAATAAGTATTCAGGATTATAATGATAACTATAGTGATAAATTACTACAAATAATATTGCTATCCCTCTAAGTAAATCAATATAATCTAATCTTTTTGAAATTTTTGATGGCATATATTATTTGAAACTATATTAATATTAATATTAATAATCAAAAAAAACTTATGGAATTTTATAAAAAATTTTTTTTTGCTACTTTAACTATTATAGTTGCATCAATTATTTTAATTAAGTTTACTTTATCTTCTTTAGAAAACAAAATTATTGAAGTTATAAAATCAGATAGATTTCATGATTTTATGAATGAAAGAATTAAATATCAACTTCAAAAGCATGCTACAAAAAATCTAGATAAAGAAGAAATTGAATTTTACACTAAAGAAATTAATAAAGTTATAATTAAATGGAAACCAGTAATTGATAATCTAGATATTGAATAAGCAAATAAGCAATGAAAGTTTTGAATTTTAGAAGCTATCAATTAATAGCAATTTTAATTGCATCTTTTTCGTTTTTAATTTCTGTTTTACAGGCGCAATATATATATGACGGTCATCATTGGGGTTTGATGGCATCAAATGCAAAAGATTTAATAGAGGGAAAAACACCCTATAGAGAAATATTTATACAATACGGCATATTTACAACAATTGTTCATTCTTTTTTTATTAAAATTAGTAATTTTAAAGTTATTTCAATTTTTTATGGGACATCACTGATTTATTCTATTTCAATGCTACTCTTTTATGCACTTATCAATAGTAAGTTTAAAGAGTACTTCGCATTATTTGGTATTGTTTGTCTTTTTTTAGTTCATCCATTTACAAATCATCCATGGCATAATTATTTAACATTTTTATTTTTAATTTTGTCATTATTCTTTTTAGACAAAAAAAAATACCATAATAAATTTCTATCTGGCTTTTTTTTTAGTTTAGCAATTTTATCTTACGAAAAATTATTTTTAGTAATTTTAATTTTCTTATTTTCATATTTTTTTTTAAGTTTTAAAAATAAAAATTTTAAAAATTTTTTTTTTCTAATTTTAGGATTATCAATTCCTTTAATTATTTTCTTTATATATTTAAATTTAAATCAAATTCTTTTACATTGGTTAAATTATCATTCTATTTCATCCCTATACTTAAGTTCCAATTATATTTTGGTTATTTTTGATTTTTTTATCAAACTTATAATTAAAAGTTTAACAGAAGTTATTTTTGAACCTTATTGGTTTTTGTTTTTAGTAATTATCGTAATAAATATGTGTGTTATTTTTTTATCTTTAAATAAGAAAAAATTTTTAACATATGAAAACGATTATTTAATTTATTATTCAGTAATATCCTTATGCGCTTTTTCATCAGCAATTCATTCTCTAAATAGTTTTAGACTTGCAACTGGATCAATTCTTGGATTAATTTCTTTAATATATTTTATAAATAAACTTAAAAGTGAAGAAACTAAAAAAATAATTTTATTAAGTATAATCATATTTTTGTCTCTTGGTATAAATTTTAAAAAAAGCGAAAATAATAAACTTTATATTTCTCCAGTATCTTATGATCATTATATAAATACAAAGATTAATTTTTTTTATGGATTAAAACTCAAAAAAGATACTTGGGAAAATTTAATATTCACAAACGACTTGTTAAAAAATATTAAATCTAATTGTAACAATATAAAATACGCTGTTAATTTTACAAATAACAGTTATTACTATTTATTACTATCTGATATCTTTGATACATTTCAAATTAAACCTTGGATCAATGAAAAAAGTACACTAGATAGAAATACTATGAATTTAATTAATCCAGAATTTGAGAAAAAGTTAATACAAAATATATTGAAAAATAATACAATTTTAATTACAAATTTATCATTTGAAATTCCAATAAACTACGGTTTTATAAATTTACCTTACTCCTATGAAGATAAGTATAAAAAGATATTAATACCTGAATTTTGTAAAAATAAATTATGAAAACTTTTATTCTCTGTGGTGGCTTTGGAACTAGACTGGATTATGAGGGGAAACTAAATGCTAAACCAATGATAAAAATTGGTAGTAAACCGATATTATTACATATAATTGAAAATTTTGTTAATCAAAATATTAATGAATTTGTTTTTTGCCTAGGGCATAAAGCTGAAACAATTATTAATTATTTTTTAAAGATTAATAAAAAATTTACTACAATTCTTATAAAAAAAGGGGGAGAAATTAAATTTAAATTTAATAATAAAAAAATTAAATTTATAGGCCATTTGATATTTACTGGCATAAAATCTGGAACTGGTGGTAGAATTAAAATTGCATATGATAAAATGAAATTGAATGAAGATATTTTAATGACATATGGCGATGGGCTTGCAAATGTAAATATTCAAAAATTAATTAATTTTCATTATAGAAACAAGGCAATTATAACTCTAACTGCTGCAAGACCAAAACATAGATATGGAATTATAAAAATTAAAAACAATAAAATAGAAAAATTTGACAATCAGAATAAAAATATTGATGTTTTTATAAATGGAGGATTTTTTGTTATAGATAAATCTGCCATTAAAAAAATAAAAAATACAAATACTTTCTGGGAAAAAGAGCCATTAAATTATTTTATGAAGAAAAAAAAGTTGCTTGCTTTCAAGCACACAGGTTTCTGGAAAAGCTTAGATACACTCAAAGATAAGAATGATTTTGACATTATGATTAAAAAGGGGAAAACTCCATGGAAAGTAAAAAAAAATTAGCAAATTTTTGGAAAAATAAAAGAGTATTTGTAACTGGTCATACTGGTTTTAAAGGAAGTTGGTTACTAATTCTTTTGAATTTGCTTGGTTCAAAAGTTTATGGATATGCATTAAAACCTTTAAATAAGTCTTTGTTTGAACAAGCTAACTGTAAAAAAATATTAAATAAAAATACTTATTCAGATATTAATAATTATAAAAAATTAAAATATGAAATAAATAAGAGTAAACCACAAATTATATTTCATCTTGCGGCTCAACCATTAGTAAGTCAATCCTTTTTAGATCCTTTAAACACCTTCAAAACAAATATAATAGGAACCATAAATTTATTGGAGGCAATAAAAAATAATAAATCAGTAAAATCAGTAGTAATAATTACTACTGATAAAGTTTATAAAATAAAAAAAAATAACAGAATGTATTCAGAAATAGACGAATTAGGTGGAAAAGATCCATATAGTGCATCTAAAGCGTGTACCGAACTTGTGTCGTATTCTTATATAGAGTCTTTTTTTCAAAATAGTTTTCTAAAAAATAAAATATCAACTGCAAGATCAGGTAATGTCATCGGAGGTGGCGACTATTCAAAAAATAGACTTTTGCCAGATATAATTAAATCAATAAATTCAAATAAAACATTAATTGTACGAAAACCAAAAAATATAAGACCGTGGCAGCACGTAATGGATCCATTGATAGGTTATTTAAAGTTAGCAGAAAAGCAATACAAAAACAAAATTAATAATATACATCATTGGAATTTTGGACCTAACGTCAGTAGCTTTGTAAGTGTTAATGAAATTATAAAAATAGTTAAGAAAAATAATAAATTAAAATATAAAATTAAGTATAACCAAAACTTTTTTGAAACTGAAATTTTAAAACTTAATAGTAATAGAGCAAAAAAACATCTTAATTGGAAATCAAAGTGGAATTTGCAGAAAAGTATAAATAGTGTTATTGAATGGAATCGTCAATTAAATGAATTTAATAATGCAAGAAAAATCTGCGAAAATCAAATAGAAGAATATCTAAAGTAAAATGAAAATATCCTATGGAAAAAATGTATACAATAATGAAGAGATCAAAGCCGTTTTAGCAAAATTAAAACAATCAACCCAAATGGGTACAGCAGTCGAAAGTTTTGAAAAAAAAATTGCAAAAATGTTTTCCAAAAAATTTGGTTTAATGGTCAATTCTGGCTCTTCTGCTTTAATTTTAGCAACTAATGTACTTAATTTAAAAAAAGGAGATGAAGTAATAACGCCATGTTTAAATTTTGGAACTGCAATTTCGGCAGTCATTTTATGTGGAGCTACACCAATCCTAACAGATATAGATGTAGAAACTTTACAAATAAAAATAGAGGAAATAGAAAAAAAAATTTCTAAAAGAACCAAGGCCATTATGGTTCCTAATTTAATTGGAAACATTCCAAATTTGAAAGCAATTAAAAATATTGCAAAAAAATATAAATTAAAAATTATTGAAGACTCTGCTGACACTCTAGGCGCAACAATTAAATCTCAACCAACTGGTATTTATAGTGATATATCTATAACGAGTTTTTATGGCTCACATATAATTAGTTGTGCAGGAAATGGAGGGATGTTTTTGACTAATGATAAAAAATTTTATGAGAGAGCAAAGGTCTTAAGAAGTTGGGGTAGAATGTCTACTCTATACAAGGATTCCGAAAATATAAAAAATAGACTTAATATTAAGTTAAATGGATATGACTATGATAAAAAATTCGTATTTTCTGAGATTGGTTATAATTTTGAACCCTCAGAAATAGGTGCTGCATTTGGACTCGTTCAATTAAGAAAATTTAAAAAATTTAATAAAACAAGAAACTATAATTTTAAACTTCATCTAAAATTTTTTAATACATTTCCTGAATATTTTATATTACCGAAAGTTGATAAAAATATAAAAACTAACTTTTTAGCGTTTCCAATCATAATCAAAACTAATAAGAACTTTGATAGAAAAAAATTACAAGTTTATCTAGAAAATAATCAAATTCAAACTAGACCTATTTTTACAGGAAACTTATTGAGGCACCCTGCTTTTAGAAAAATTATAAGTAAAAAAAATAAATTAAGTATGTTTAAAAATGCCGACTACATAATGAAAAATGGAATTTTAATTGGTTGTCACCAAGGATTGAAAAAGAGAAACATAGAATATATTCATTCAAAAATTAAACAATTTATTTTGAAAAATTAAATATGAATTTATCTGATTATGTCTTAAATTTTTTGGTTAAGAAAAAAGTGAAAGAAGTTTTCTTAATCACTGGTGGTGCAATCTCTTTTATGGTAGATGCTTTTTCAAGAAATAAGAAAATAAAATATATTTCTGTAGCACACGAACAAGGTGCTGCTATGATGGCAGATGCTTATTCCAGATTGGGTCCAAATTACTCTTGTACAATGGTTACATCTGGGCCTGGTGCAACAAATTTGTTAACAGGCATAGCTTGTTCCTATTTTGACTCCGTTCCTTCTCTTCATATATGTGGAAAAGTTAATACATATGAACAACAAAGCTCTAACAAAAGCACATTGAATGTAAGACAAGTTGGATTTCAAGAAACTGACATTATTAGTATATCTAAACCAATTACAAAATTCTCATATAAGTTAAGTGATCCTAATGAAATAAGATATATTTTAGAAAAAAGTCATCATATTGCAACAACAGGAAGACCTGGTCCAGTTTTAATAGATATTCCAATGGATTTGCAAAGATATAAAATTGATCCAAAGAAACTTAGACCATTTAAAATCAAAAAACAAACAAATAACAAAATCAATTCAAAAATAAGTACCGTAATAAAAGAGATAAATAAATCAAAAAAGCCTGTAATTATTTTAGGAGGTGGCATAAAATATGCGAGAGCAGAAGTAAAACTTAATAATTTTCTTAAAAAATTAAATATTCCTATAGTGACGACCTGGAGCGGTGTAGATTTAATTGATCATTCTGAAAATAAATATATAGGAAATATTGGTGTCTATGGAAGTAGAGCAGCGAATTTTGCAATACAAAATTCAGATTTATTTTTATCCTTAGGAACAAGACTTGATACAAGAATTACAGGAGGAGTTCCAAAAAATTTTGCAAGAAATGCTAAAAAAATAATGGTTGATATTGATAAAAACGAATTAAATAAAAAAAGAGGACTTAAAATAGATCTTAAAATTCAAGAAAATATATCTATCTTTTTAGATAAAATTTCCTCAAAACTAAATACAAAAATAGAAAAAAAAGATTGGTTAAAAAAATGTGAAGAATGGAAAAAAAATTATCCAATTGTTAACAAAAAATACTTTGACGAAAAAAATTATGTTAACCCCTATGTTTTTATTGATAATTTATCTGAAAAGCTAAAAAAAAATGATATAATAGTTGCTGACGATGGTGGCCACTTAACTTGGACACTCCAAGCATTTAGGGTAAAATATGGTCAAAAACTTTTCTCTGCGTTTGGTAATTCACCAATGGGTTATTCCTTGCCAGCAAGTATTGGTGCTTCAATAGCGAAAAATAAATCTAAAGTTTTTTGTATAGATGGAGATGGCAGTATCCAAATAAATCTTCAAGAGCTACATACTATAGACAAGCTAAAATTACCTATAAAAATTTTCGTATTAAATAACAATGGTTACGGTATAATTAAACAATTCCAAGAATTATATCTAGATGGTAGATTTGAAGCCTCTGGCAAAGGTGTTTCAAATCCAAATTTTGAAAAAATTTCAAAAGCTTTTAATTTGAATTACAATTTAATCAAAAATCATAAAGACTTTACTAAGTTAAAGAAAATAGTAAAAAGTAAAAAGGCTGAGTTTGTTGAGGTAATTTTAAAACCTAATCAAAAAATTATACCAAAATTGCAATTTGGAAACCCTATTGAAGACATGTCTCCTTTGCTTCCAAGAAAAGAGTTTTTTGAAAATATGGACATAAAAACAATCAAAAGAGATAAGAAAATTTTTGAGGCAAATTAAAAAAATTGAAAAAGTTAGTTATAATTGGAAGTTCTGGTTTTGTTGGAAAAAGTCTAAATGATTTTTTAAAAAAAAAAAATAGAATTAAATTATTAAATTACTCTAGGACTGAAGGTAAAAATATTATTAATATAAAAAAACTACCTAAATCAAATTATATAATCTACTGCATAAATAACAAAAATATTAATAAAAGTTTAAATTATTTTTTTTATTTTAAAAAATTATTAAACAAGTCTCATAAAAAAAATATTAAAATACTATTTTTTAGTTCTGGTGCTGTATATGGTCCTAGATCTACAATGAAGAAATTTAATGAAAAAGAAAAGATTGATAAAAATAATTATAAAAAATTTTCAGGATATAAAAAAAGCTATTCCAAAGAAAAATATATATTAGAAAATGAATTTAAAAAAATTGCAAGAGAAGGATATAAAGTTTCAATTGTAAGAGGATTTACTTTTTATGGAAAACATATTTTAAATTATAACTATTTGATATCAAAGTTAATACAAGCGACTAAATCAAAAAAAAAAATTATAATTAATAATCCATATATTATTAGAAGCTATATGCACTCTGATGATATGTGTAGATGGTTAATGAAGATAATAAATACTTCATCAAATAAATGTCCTGTTATTAATTTAGGATCTGATAAAATTATAGATTTGAAAAAATTTGTTAGTTTTTTAAATAAAAAATTTGACTCTAATATCTCAATTAATGAAAAGAGCCCAAAAAAAATTGATTTTTATGTTCCATCTATTAATTTTGCAAAAAAATATTTAAAATTAAAAAATACAGTCAATTTTAATAATGCTATAACTTCACTAATAAAATAATTATGAAAATTTCAATAGTAACACCTACATTTAATGAAATTGAGAATATAGAAAATATTTACAAAGAAATAAAAAAAAAACTTAATGATTTAAATTGTGAGTATGAACATTTAATAATAGATAATTACTCTACTGATGGAACAATTGATAAAATTAAGGAACTGGCTCAAAACGACAAAAATTTAAAAGTAATTATTAATGCAAAAAATTATGGTCATATTAAATCACCATATTATGGTTTATTGCAGAGTGATGGTGATGCAACTATCTTAATGGCATCGGATTTTCAAGATCCTGTAGATTTAATTCCTAAATATATCGATGAGTGGAAAAAAGGAAAAAAAATTGTTCTAGGAGAAAAAACTTCATCAGACGAAAATAAAATCAAATTTTCTTTAAGATCTTTTTTTTACAGATTCTTAAATAAAATTTCAGAGTTTGAATTAACAAACAATACAACAGGATCTGGAATATTTGATAAATCAATTATTGATAAGTTAAAAAAAATAAATGATCCATATCCATATTTTAGAGGACTTTTATCAGAGCTTGGTGAGGAAATAAGTACAATTAAATTTAAGCAACCTTTAAGAAAATCTGGAAAAACAAAAAATAATTTATTTACTTTGTACGATATGGGTATGTTGGGAATTGTTAAACATTCAAGAAAACCTTTGAGATTAATGACATTTATTGGTTTCTTTGCAAGTTTAATTAGTTTAGCAATTGGAATTTCATATTTAGTATACAAATTGTTATATTGGGACTCTTTCAATTTAGGAATTGCACCAATTGTGATAGGTATATTTATAGTAAGTTCAATTCAGATTACTCTTCTAGGTTTGGTCGGTGAATATATTGGCATCATATTATTACATCAAAGAAACATGCCTATGGTAGTAGAGAAACAAAGAATTAATTTTGATTAAAAAAATTTATTATTTAATTACTTTCAATAATTTTGTTTAATCTTCTTTGCCATGTATTATTTAATGCAGTATTGTAAGCATTAATACTTAATTTATTTGCTAAAGTTTTATTTGTTAAAATTCTTTTTATTGATTTATCCCAGTTATAAACTGAATAATTATTAACAATAATTGAATTATAATTATTTTTTAATATCTCTTTAATACCTGGTAAATTTGAAGATAATATAATTCTACCAGAGGCTAAATAGTCAAACATTTTTAGAGGAGAACAATAAGATGCTGTATTTAAGTTATCTGAATTAATTTGAACTACTTTTTGATAAGGCATCAATACTATATCAAGTTTAGACAATATAGTTGGTATTTCTGAATAAGGCGCATGTTTCAAAATCTTAACATTCGGAGTTAGTTTTGAGAAAGATTTGAACTTCTTAACCTGACCAATTAAAAAAAAATTTAGATTAAGATTTTTTCTAGCTAATTGTATTATTAATTCGATTCCTCTACCTTTATAAAAACTACCAACATATCCTACATTTTTAAATTTATTTTTAATTTTTATTTTATTAAAATTTCTTATATCTACAGCATCATGTAAAATTAATTTTTTATTTGTTGAAAATTTTTTTGACAATTCATATGAAATAAAAATTACTTTTTCTACATAATTTGAATTTAAAAAATTTAAATTAATTAATAAAAATTTTGTAAGACCATTTAATTCATTGTGTATTTCAACCTTATGATAAATTTTGTGCAAACTCAAAAAAAAACTCGTAATTAAGCTTCTCGTAATAACAAAATCTTTTTTTTTATTTTTAAGATAATTTGCTACTCGATATCCAAAAAATAATCTTTTAATAAAATTAATATTTTTTTGATATGAAAAAAAATTTTTTATTTTAAATGATTTTCTTCCAGTCAAAATGTAATCTTTTTTAAGCTTTTGATATGTAATATTTTTCATTGAATGAAATAAAATTAATTCAGTTGAAGAAAACTTGTTTGTTAACTCGTTACACATTTTAATGACATGTGTAGAATACGCACTTTTATTAGGTAAAAAAATTTCAGCAATATAGTAAGATTTTTTCATTTGTTAGAATATCTTAATAAAAGCTGTTTTCTTGTTTTATTTTAAGTATTTTTGAATTTCTCTATTATTAGCATCATGGTTCACTAACTGTATTATTGCATTAAATTTGTTTTTTACATTTATTTTATTAATTCGATATTTTTTATAAAAAAATTTATTATCTATTGTGGGATCGAATACTTTTATTTTTTTATTAATTTTGAGCATTTTTAAAATAATTTTCTGCGCTATAGAATTTCTTTGGTCTCCTACATTTGGTTTGTAAGACTCACCTGCTATTAAAAGTTTGCTTTTTAAACTTAGTTTATTTTTTTTTAATTCATTTAAAATTTTTTTATATGCATAGCTTTCCATTTGGTTATTTACTCTTCTACCAGCTAATAATATTTCCATTTTTAAATTATATTTTCTTGATATATGAGACAAATAATAAGGATCAACTGGTAAACAATGCCCTCCAACTAAACCTGGTTTATATTTAATAAAATTCCATTTTGTAGAGGCTAATTCTATTACTTCATTAAAATTAATATTAGCTTTTTCACAAAATTTAAATATTTCATTAAATAAACCTATATTTAAATCTCTCTGAATGTTTTCTATTACTTTGGCAGTTTCGGCAGATTCTAAATTATTTGTGAAAGCGATACTTTTTGAAACTTTTTTAAAAATATTTTTAACAAGTTTAACTCTTTTGGGGTCTTTATTATTAAAAGCAACTATTTTGTTAATGCCATTCAATTTCTTTGTTTGATCACCTGGGTTAATACGTTCTGGGCTATAACCAAGAAAAAAATCTTTTGAAGATTTAAGCTTACTAGTATTTTCAAGAATTTTTCTACAAAGATTATTAGTAACACCAGGATATACAGTTGATTCAAAAAATACGATATCATCCTTTTTCAATACTTTGCCAATAAGTTTGCACGCATTAGATAGAATTCTTAAATCAGGTTTTTTATTTTTAAATATGGGGGTTGGAACAGCAACTATAAAAAAATTACATTTCTTAATTTCTGATCTATCTGCAGTAAGTTTGCTCCCTTTATTTTTAAAAATTTTTATCTCATTTTTTTTAAATTCCTTATAAATATCGATATATTTGTTTAATTTATTTATCCTATTCTTATTAGTATCGTAACCTATAATTTTTAAAGTTTTGGATAAATTTAGAAATATTGGTAAACCCACATAACCAATACCAATAATGCATATTTTTGTTTTCATTTATTTTAGAGTAAAATTAACAAGTATTATCATTACATTTTAAATAAATAATCAATTTTTTTTTGATTTTTTTATGAAATAAGTGTCTTCCTCTAACTTATTTATTTCATATTTTTCGTTAATTGAAAAATGCTCGTACCATATCTCTAATCTTTCTGTAATTTCTTTAGCTTCTAAATATGGAAATTTAGATTTTTGATTATTAATAATTGCTTCTTTATTTATAGAAACATTTTTTAATTTTTCTATTATCCTTGAAAATAATTTATTAATTTTAATTTTTTGTAAATAATATAACCGCTTTAAAGGTTTAAATTTAAGATTTTCAAAATTATCACAAATTTCTTCTACATTTGAAATAATCTGATCAGTTGCGTTTATACTTACGTTTGCAATAAATTTTGTTAAATGATTAAGTTTTTCATCCCTTATTTTGATTGCCTCATTATCCTCATCTTTATAATTAGATTTTATATATTTTATCAAATCTTCTAAATTACCTATTTTTAAACTAATGTTCATTGCAATTTTAGATACAAAATTTTCATCATAAAATGGGCAATAAGATATAACTTTTTTACCTGCAATATATGACTCGATTCCTGTTGTGCAATCATAATGGATAACTGCCTCTGCATCTAAAATAAACTCTCTTGGAGATCCTTTTTTAATAATATAAACATTTTTTAAATATTTCAAATTTTCTTCATAGGTTTCCATTCTTTCGATTGGATGAGGTCGAACTACAATATTTTTTTCAGGAAAATTTATTGATAAGTTTTTAATCATTTTCAAAAATTCAAATAAAATAGTTTTTTGAAAATTATATGCCTTATCATGCATTTTTTTCTTTTCCTCACTATAAGCTCCTTGAACATTTTCATTTATTTTTTTTGACTCCTCAAAATTAATATGTCCATTAGATGTCGCAAAATTTGTATTTATAAGAATATAGCCTGGTTTAATTCTTATTTTTGATTTTGAAAGTTTTGAATAATAATAAATTAAATCTTTATGAAGCAGATCAAAAGAAGGATGGCCGGTAGATTTTAAAACTGATTTTTTTAATTTTTTACAATTATCCTCTATTACTTTTTTTTGAAATTTTCCCCATGTAAAAATTAAAGAAAATAATTCTGAAGAAGGATTGTTATGAGATAAAATAAGTCCGTCAAAATTTGCACTAACAGCACCTTCTTCATCAATTTCAACAATTTGTCCTCTAGATGCTCTGATTGCAGAATAAAAATTCCAATTTCCTTGCGAAATACCCTTGTCAAAGTAAACAAATTGTTTTTTATTTAAAAAAATATTATGATTAACTCCACTTTTTCTTCCAATTACAACTGAAAAACCCTTTTCAATCAGACGCAAAGCTAAATAAATCTTAGCATCTAATTCTCTAGCCTTTATTTCAATTGGTATATAACATACGATTTCTTTGGTTTTCATAATTAAGCTTTTATATAAATTTTAGCTGTATAATAGATCTATTTTAAATTTCACTTAAATTATTAACTTTAATTATATTATAAATTAATAATTTATTTTAACATAAATTTTTGAAGTCTTTTTTTGCTAGCACTTTATTAAGTACCATATTAATAAAGTGAAAAAATTGTTTAATTTAACACTCAGTAAGAGGAAATTTGTTTATTCTGATTAACTGTAATTGTAATAAAAAAATATTTTGTATATATTGCTGATTACAAAAATAACCTTTTAAAAATTAAAAACATTAAATTTTCAATGTAAATATTGATGATATTTAATTCTATAAAAAAAACTAATTTAATTATTTCAGCCAGGGTGAGATTATTAATTTTGTTTACAATGATAATCTCAATATTTTCAATTTTATTTGAAACAATTAGTATTGGTATGGTTGTTCCAATAATTACGACATTACTTCAAAGTAACATGGAAGGAACTTTTCTTTTTGGTCTTGAAAATAATTTATTTGATGGCAAAAATTTTGAGGAAAAACTTAAAATTTTACTAATTTTTTTATCATTAATATTTATTTCAAAAATCATTTTTTCTTTAATTAGTGCAATTTTAAAAATGAAATTAATTCACCAGTTTAATAATGATTTACAACTAACTTTATTTAGAAAGTACATCTTTATGGATTGGGAAAAATATATTAGTAGAAATCCATCAATTTTAATTAGAAATATTCAATCTGAATGTAGTTTACTTAAATCAGGAATAGTGGATGCGCTTATTATATTGATTACAGAAATAATATTTTTTATTTTCATAATCACTTTACTTATTTTGTTTATTCCAACAATTACCTTAGGTATTATTTTTTTGATTTTTTCTGTTGGTTTAATATTTTTTAATTTAATTAAAACGAAAATTAAAAATTATTCTAAGGAAAGATTAAAAGTTTCTGGATTTACTTTTAATTACATAATAGAGACTCTTCAATCACTAAAAGATATTGTGATTTACAACAAACAAAATTTTTTTATTAATAGATTTATTCCAAAAAATTATAGTTACCACAATTATCAAAGAAAAATTGGTATTCTTAATAGTTTACCCAAAATTATTTTAGAGTTTATTGCTTTTTTATTGTTGCTAATAAGTATTATTATATTACTAAATCAGCAAATACCTGCTGATCAACTTATTTCTACTCTTGGACTTTTGGTAATTGCAACCTCTAGACTAATGCCATCAAGTTCAAAAATACTTGTAGCTTTACAAAGTATAAAGTCTTCACAAATAGTTTTGGGAAATATTTACAAAGAGATCAATGAAAATAAAACAAAATCTATTGAAAATTACAATCTAAAAAATAATTTTTCTAAAATTCATTTAAAAGATATTTCTTATTCGTATAATAATGAAACAGAAATAATTTTAAAAAAAATTAATATCGAAATTGAAAAAAATAAATCAATTGCTATTGTTGGAAAAAGTGGTTCAGGAAAGTCAACTCTAATAGAAATTATCTGTGGATTATTAAAACCGACCTCTGGTGAAATTACTGTAGATAGAAAATTAGTGAAAGATATGAAATATTTTTGGGGGAACAAAATAAGTTATGTAAGTCAGAAAAACTTTGTGTTTAGTGACACACTGAAAACTAATATAACAATGGAAAATAATGATAACGAAATAGATAAAAGTAAATTATCTGAGATATTAAAAATATGTAGACTGGATCATTATAATTTAGATAAAATTTTAAAAGAATCGGGATCAAATTTATCTGGCGGAGAAAGACAGCGTATTTCGATAGCTAGAGCACTCTATAACAAACCAAATTTTTTAATTTTTGACGAGGCAACAAATTCTTTAGATCAAAGTCTTGAAAGGGAAATATTTGATATAATCAAAACAATAAAAAATATCACAATAATTGTAATATCTCATAATCCAAACTTAGTTAAGTTTTGTGATAAAATTTATTTAATTAATGATAAAGAATTAAGTGAAATTGGCAACAATTCATTAAAATAATTATTTCAGCAAATTTTTTATCTCCAGAATAACCCTTTTTTGATCTTTGAATGAAAGACCATAAAATAAAGGTAGGGATACTTCCTTTTTATAAAAATCTATAGAATTTTGGAGCTTTTTAATTTTAAATTCTGTATTTCTTTTGTAGTAATCGAAAAGAAAAACAGGTTTATAATGTACCTGCAAACGTATTTTTTTTTTTAACATTTTTTCAAAGAAATCTTTTTTTTTTATTTTAAATTTCTTAAAATCAATCAATATTGGGTAAAGATGAAATGAATGAAAAACATGATTACTTTCTTTTGGCAAAGTTATTCCATCTATATTTTTTAACTCTTTGTTGTAAATTTTTGCTAATTGTCTTCTTTTTAGTATAAATTTATTTAATTTTTTTAATTGAGATATACCTAAAACACAATTTATATCAGGTAATCTGAAATTATACCCTAAATCATATATATTTGAATTCCATATACCTTTTTTCATAATTTTTTTTGACTTTATAAAACCATGATTCCTTAACTCCCTAATTCTATCATTTATCTCTTTTTGATTTGTAAATACAGCGCCTCCCTCACCGGTTGTTATTGCTTTAGCTGGATGAAAACTTTGAGTGATAATATCAGAATATTTAATTGCGTATCTAGAATTTCCATAATATTTTGATCCTAGTGCATGACAATTGTCGTTTATAACTTTAAATTTATATTTTTTTTTTAAATAATAAATTTTTTTCCAATCACATGGATGTCCTGCATAATCAACTGCTATAAGTAAGTCTATTTTTTTTTTTTTAAGAATTTTTTCTAATTCTATTGTATCAATCGTATAACTATTTTTATCAATATCTATATAGCTGACGTCTAAATTGTTCATTAAAGACGTACTTACAGAAGCTGAAAAAGTGATTGGAGTAGTTAAAACCTTAGATTTTTTTTTTAATTTAAGTGATTTTATCGCACAAAATAAGGCTGCTGTACCATTTGAAACTACAGTACAAAATTTGCTTCCGAATTTTTTCCTTAATTTATCTTCAAATACATTTACATAATTTCCTTGAGTTAATTGATTATGCTTGAGCAAACTGTTTACTTGATTAATATCTTCAATATCTATGAAATGCTTTGTATAATTTAACATTTATTTTTCAGAGAAATTTTTAATCAAAATTTTTAAATCATTTATATTTAAAAATTTATTTTTATCGCTTGAGTACGACTCTCCTGGAACAAACTTCTTATACTTTTTATAATATTTATATAAATCTTGAATTGAAGGGTTAAGAATTGCAAAATATTTTCCAAGGTCAAATGTGGAAAAGCTATCATCAGTCGTAATCATTTGTTCATGAATTTTTTCACCTGGCCTTATACCTATTATTTTTATTTTAGCTTTTGGATTTATAGCTTTAGCTAAATCTATAATCTTGTAACTTTTAAGTTTTGGTACGAAAATTTCTCCTCCTTTGGCGTTATTGATTGCCCATTCTACCATTTTGACACTTTCAATAAGAGTGATATTAAATCTAGTCATACTTGTGTGAGTTACAGGAAATAAATTATTATTTTTCATATTTATAAAAAGTGGAACAACTGAGCCTCTGCTATTAAAAACATTACCATATCTGACTATAGAAAATATTGTCTTACTACCACCTTTATATAAATTTGCTGACGAAAATAATTTATCCGAACATAGTTTTGTTGCACCATATAAATTAATTGGTGCTGCAGCTTTATCAGTGGAGAGTGCAATTACTTTTTTTACATTATTTTTTAATGCCGCCTCAATTACATTATTTGCACCAGAGATATTTGTTTTAATAAATTCAAGTGGATTATACTCAGCTGCTGGAACCTGTTTTAACGCAGCCGCATGAATTACAATATCGATACCTTTTAAAGCGGTAATTAATCTATTCTTGTCACGTACATCGCCAAGAAAAAATCTAATCTTTTTTTTTTCTATTTTTAACTCATTAGATAATTCGTGCTGTTTCCATTCATCTCTACTGAAAACAACAATTTTTTTTAAATTCTTATGTTTTTTATAAATATATTTTATAAAATTTTTACCAAAAGAGCCTGTGCCACCTGTAATTAGTATTGATTTATTTTTCATTTAAGATTGGTTAATTTAATTTAGTTTCAATTGCATACTATATCTATTAATTTTATTATTTTTCAACAATTTAAAACCTAATTTTTTATACAAACCTATTGCAGCTAGATTTTTTTTATCAACACCAAGGTATATCTTGGTTATTTTATAATTCAAATACAAATAGTTGAAAGAGCTTTTTAGGACCTCAAAACCAACGCCCTTTCCTTTCCATTTTTTATCACCAATTAAAATCCCCATAACAGTATATTTTAATTTAAAGTTTACAGGCTCAAATTTTAAATTTCCAATATGTTTTTTACTTCTTGTAAAGATTCCTAAAAAAATACAATTTTTTTTATTTATTTTTTTTGAAACATATTTCTTTAAAATATTTATATTTAATTTAGGAGGATTATATTCAATAAATCTCTTATTTTCATATTTTATCCAGTTTATATAATTTATTTTAACATCCTTTACTTTTAAACTTTTCAATATAAATCTGTCCGTTTTGATAAGAATTTTATTGTTTAAATTTTTCATATTAAATATTTTTTTATTTAAGTTAGAATAATTTAACATATAAGTATCTTGAATGAAGAATATTATAGAAAAAGATTTATTTTCTTTAGCTAAAAAAATATACCCAATCCATAGAAGTATTACAGGAATAGGTGTGGAAAAAACTCTTAAAATAATAAAAAATCAAATTAATGAACTAAAAATAAAAAAAACAAAAACTGGAACAAAAGTTTTTGATTGGAAAATTCCAGATGAATGGAATATTAAAGATGCATTTATCATAAATCCAAATAATAAAAAAATATGTGAATTCAAAAAAAATAATCTACATATTGTAAATTATAGTATCCCGATTAATAAATTTATATCTCTGAATAATTTAAAAAAAAATTTATTTACTCTACCAAATAGACCAAACTCTATTCCATATGTAACCTCTTATTACAAAAAAACATGGGGATTTTGTATAAAATATAATGATTACAAAAAGCTTAAGAAGGGTAACTACAAGGTTGTCATCAAATCAAATCACAAAAAAGGTTTCTTATCCTACGGGGAAATTTTTATAAAAGGAAAAACAAAGAAGGAAATTTTTCTTTCTACATATATATGTCATCCTTCTCTTGCAAATAATGAGACATCAGGGCCTGTAGTCACAACTTTTTTAGTAAAGTGGATAAAAAGTTTTGATAATTTTTACTCTTACAGGATTGTATTTGTTCCAGAGACAATTGGGTCTATAAATTACATATATAAAAATATTAATACACTAAAAAAAAATGTAGTTGCAGGTATTAATATCACATGTGTTGGTGATAACAGAAATTACTCTTATCTTCCGTCAAGAGCAGGAAAGTCAAAGATTGATAAAATTGCTCTAAATGTATTAAAACATAAATATAAAAAATTTAAAAAATATACTTGGCTTGATAGAGGAAGTGACGAAAGACAGTATTGTTCACCGGGAGTTAATTTACCAATGATATCGCTGATGAGAACAAAATATGGGCAATATCCAGAATATCATAATTCTGACGATAAATTAGGAACTGTAGTCACCTCAAAAGGTTTGTATGGTGGTTATAATATTATAAAAGATGTAATTTACTCTTTTGAAAAAAATTGTATTCCAGTCGCAAGATTTAAATGTGAGCCGTTCTTATCAAAAAGAAAATTATATCCAACTACATCATTTAAAAGGCTGAATAAAGAAATCAAATTATTAATCAATTTTCTCTCATACTGTGATGGAGAAAATGACCTAGTTAATATTTCAGATATTTTAAATATATCGTTTTTAGATTTAATTAATGTTTTAAATTTAGCCAAAAAACATAAACTAATTTATACAAGAAAACTAAGATGAATTTAATTTTTCTAACTTTTTATAATTAACCTTATTATTCTGATTATATTCTACTAAATCTATATATTTTATTATATCAGGCATAAAGTAATTTGGTAATTTGTTTTTAATTATTTTATTTAAGTCTATTTTTTTCTTATTTTTAATTAAAGTTACTATCTGACCTTTTTTATTTTGAAAACTATATACAAATTCAACTTTTTTAAATCTTATTAAGTTATCTATTTCCTCTAATTCTATTCTATATCCTTTCCTTTTAATCTGACGGTCATTTCTATTTATGAAATAATAATTACCACCTTCCTTCAAAAATATATCACCACTTCTGTAATATTTTCTATTTTTAATTTTTATGATTTTATTATTATATTCTTGTCTCATATTGAGATAATTTGAAAATAATTGATCACCAGAAATTAATAATTCACCTTTATTATAATTTCCTTTTATTAAAAATTTTGTTCCTTTTATAGGCTTACCTACTGAAACCGAATTTAAAATTTTGTTTTTATAATTAGATTTATTTAATTTTATTTCAGAACATGAAACGGTAAATTCTGTAGGACCATATGTATTGAATACGTTAATTTTCGAGTTTTTTAAGTATAAAAAATCCAAGTGCTTTTTTAATAATGGTTCTCCACAAAAGAAAATATTTTTTAAATATGAAATATATTTAAAATTTTTTGAATCTAACATCATTAAATCGACAATAGATGGAACAGATATCCAACAATCAATTTTATTTTTTTTTATAAATTCCAAAGGATAAGTTTTGTAGTATTTTTCTTGAATGGGACATAAGGTAGAGCCAGATGCAAAAGCCCCAAAAATTTCCATCACACTCAGATCAAAGCTTAAGTCTGAGTATTGTGATATTTTTTTAATTCTTTTATTTTTAAATTTTAGATTTAACCAAAGTAAATATTTATGCAATGATCTGTATGATATAGATACTCCTTTTGGGATGCCAGTACTTCCTGAGGTAAAAATAATATATGCAATTAAATTCTGAATTTTTTTAATTTTTTTTTTTTTTTGAGGAATTTCATTTATGTTTTTAATATTAAAAACTTTAATTTTATTCATTTTTTGGGTGGTTTTTGATAGATTAATAATACTTTTTGAATTTGTAATTTTAATTATTTCTAAAATTCTTTTTTTACTTAGACTTGGAGAAAGCGGCACATAGGTTTTTTTTTCTTTTATACAAGCAAGAATAAAAATATAACTCAAGAGTTTTTCTTCACACAAAAGAATAATTTTAGTTTCATTTAAATTACTAATAAATCGTGAGGTTTTAGAAACTAAATCCCATAAATGTTTATAACTTATTTTTTCTAACCCTGTATCTATGGCTATCAAATTTTTGTTTTGTGATTTTAAAAATCTTAATATACTCATTTTAAAAAAAAGTTATTATTTTTTTTTATTTTTTTATTTGCATACTTATCTAGATCTCTAATTTTAATAGAAAAACTTGAACCATATTTGTTTTTTTCTTTTATAATAAAATTAGATTTATATTTAAGAATATTATCAAAGTTTATTTTAACATTTTTTTTTCTTGCATAATAATCATAAACATAAGTGATTTTATTTTTATTCTTTTTTATAAACTTTATTTTAATTTTTTTTTTTTCTCTATATTTAACTGAGTTCATATATTCAACATGATGGAGATAACTTGCTCCTTCAGAGGGATAAGATCCAAGTAAAATTAATTTAAAATTATATTTATAAAAATATGCAAAATCTGAATTTTCTCCAAAAGATTTAAGCATGTTAGTTTTGTTCAAAAAATAACTCTTTTTTCCAAATCCAATATGTGAATGAATTAAAGATTTACTTTTTATATATTTCAATTTTTTTTTAAAAACTAACGATAAAGAGTTATTATTTTCAATTCTGCTATATTGTTTTCTTATTTTACTGAAATCAAAGTCAGATAAAATCAGTGTTCCATTTTTTGAGATTAGTTTCAATAATACTTTTAAAACGATAAAGGCTAAATTTTTATTATAGATTCCAAATGTACTTAAATTTGAATGAACAACTATATTATCATTTTTTTTTATTTTTAATTTATTAAAATGAGAATTAAAATATTTAATTACATCATTTTGTTTCATAGCAATTTATCTCTTTTAAGTTTTTCAATGTAATAATTTAATTTCTGATCTCTTCCATATAATATCCAGGGTGAATTAAGTAAATTTGTTTTACTTGTTTTCCTATTAAAGTTTTCAATGATTCTTTTGTCATCGGTGCTAACTAGGTTAAATCTTACATCAAGAAAACTAGATAATGTTTTAAAATTTATTTTTATATTTACTCCATATTTTGAGAGAATTTTGCAGGCATCTGAAGCTACCTTCTTTTCATCTTTTATTTGAGAAATGCACTCTATATTGATTTTTTTTATTTTATTAAGTTTATATATAAAAACTCTTAAAATTTCTAAATTATCAGAATAAAATTGGCCAAAATAATTATTTTTATTCGAAAAAACTACATCTGCACTAATTTGTAAAATTTTAGTAGGTATAGAATTTAATTTATTTCCATTAAATTCTTTAATTAAATAAGTTGGATTACCTGTCCATATTATTTTATCAAAATTAATTATCTCTGAATTATTAATTATTTTTAAATTATTAATATCCCATTTTGGCTTTATATTTGCTTTTTTTATAATTTTGATTTTTTTTGAATATTTTTTTTCAAAATTTGAAAAAAAATCATTAAATCCTTGTTTTGGTAATAGTGATTTTGAAATTAAATTGTCGTTAAGTTTATTTCTAGGAACTGCATATATCTCATCTAATAATTTATTTTTATTTTTAAAATCTTTAATCTTATCGATATAATTAACAAACCCTATTCTTCCAGTTTGAAAATTAAAGCAATTTTCAAAAGTTAATTTTTTCAAATTTAATCCCAATTTTAAATAAAACTTTTCTAAATTTGAAGAAATGAAATCTGGATATTCTTTAATTTTTTCGCTTAAATTATTTCTCTTACTTTTTTTACTACTCTTAATTTTTTCCAATTTATCTTTATCAAGTGAAAAAACTGGGACTGCGTAATTTTTTGAAAATAACTCTTTATTGTTAAATTTATTGTAAGAAAAATATTTTTGATTAAATACATAAAATTTATTGAATTCCTTTTTTGACATAAATTTCACTATTGGACTTTCAAAATCTATGTATTGGCATCCCCTCAAAAAAAAATTATTTTTTTTTTTATATTCTTCTAAAATACCACCTAAATTAGGTTTTCTTTCAAAGATAGTCACTTTATGAAACTTAGATAAAATTTTTGCTAATGTACAGCCAGTGATACCACCACCAATTATACAAATTTTTTTTCTTTTCATTATTTTATTTTTTTGCAACAACACACCAACTTGAAATCGAAAGATTGTCATCAATAAAATTTTTTACATTTCTCTCATGAAGATGGATAATTTTAAAATTCTGAAAAAATAGTTTCATATCTTTATAATTACAAAAATAAACACCACCTATTTTAGAAAATGGTCCATTTTTTGGATCAACAAAGCTTTTTTTGACTTTTTGATTTTTGTAGAAAAAGCTTTTTTTTGAATACCAGTCTATTCCAACAAAAAGTCCACCTTTTTTTAAGTTATCAGAAGCTAATTCTAATATTTTATTAATATCTTTTTTTTTATTTCCACAGGTAATTGCACCTCTATCGACAATTAAATCAAATTTTTTATTTTGGTAATGATTGTCTACGTAATTACCAACTATACACTTAACGTATTTGCTTTTAAAATTTTTTTTAATGATTTTAATTGCTTCACCACTTATATCTATTCCATGATAATTAATATTTTTACTTAAAAAAAAAGGTATGTTTGCTCCAACTCCACATCCTATTTCTAAAACTGAGGAAGATTTTTTTAATTTATGATATCTAGAACATAAGGAAATTAAATCTGACCAAGGCCATACCGAAAGATGCTTTTTTTTTGAGTATTGATAATTAAAACTCACAAATTACTCCAATGTCTTGGATCTATTAATTTTAAATTTTTAGATGAAAGATTTTTTGGGAATTTCATTGTTTTTTTATTTTTTATTATATTTGAAACTTCTTTTAATTGATTTATGCTATCAACTCCAACAATTAAATAATTTAATTTTAAATTCTTCAAAAATATTACAGATGCTTCAAGTTTTGTGGTATTATTTTTTAGACAAAATTTATCCCATTTTTGAAAAAGATTAGTCCATTTTTTAAATTTTACATTAATACTGTCTTCCAATAGAAGACCTTGCAAAAAACAACTTCTACAATGAATTTCTACACCTTTTTTTTTGATTTTTTTAATAAAACCGTTTTTTAAAAGACGTCTATCAAAAACATTTATAGGTAATTGAATTATATCTGGTGTCCATTTATGAAAGATAAAATCAATATCGTGTTTATTATATATCGATACACCAATTTTTTTAATATTGAATTTTTTTTTAATTTCATCAAAACATAAGATTAATTTTTCAAAATTTTTATTTTTTAAAATAATTGGATTATGTATTAAAAGACCATAAATACTTTTTTTATTAAGGGATTTTATATTTTTTTTAATAATTGAAAAAATTTTTTTTTTTGAAAAATTATTTAAATATTTCGAATGGATAACTATTTTTGTAACTATATTTAAATTTTTTTTTAAATTGCGAATATTTTTATATGCGTCACCATAAGCTGGGGATGTATCTATTAAACTAATATCTGAGGGAAAATTTTTAAAAATTTTATTAATTGTCTTTTTATTTTTATTTATTCCATACCCTTTAATAAACTGTGCTGTTCCCAAACCAATGTTATTGAACTTATTTTTCATCAATTTTAGCTCTAGTTCAATCTTTTAAAGCCTAATTTGGATGTTCCATTTTTTAAATATTTATTTATTTTTAATCTTCCTTTTTCAAAATCTTTTAATTGATCAAAAATTTTTTCTACTTTTAATTTATAACTATCGATGATTTTTTTATCATGTTTAGTTGAGATATATACAATGTTTGATGCTAAATATTTTTCTTTCAACATTTCTTGTGTGATAAATGTTTTATATTTCAAAAAATTTTCTGATTTAATATAGAAATTTGGAATTGCATCCATGCCTTGAATTATCATTGGAATTTTATTAATATTTGAAATTTCTTTCCAAAACTTTTTTATTTGAAGTCCTGTATTTTTGATATTTTTCCATGGTTTTTCTTTTCTCATTATCTCTAATGTTTTTAAGGCTGCCACTGGCCCAATTCCCTCTGACCAAAAAGTACTGCTTATAAAGCTTTTTCTCCCCATTTTCATAATTTTTTCTTTTCCAATTACAGCACTAATTGCATAACCGTTTCCCAAGGCTTTACCAAAAGTACATAAATCTGGGAAAACTTTATGTTTCAAATGTATTCCACCTAAATTTTCTCTAAAACCAGAACTGCACTCATCAAAAATCAAAACAATTTTTTTTTTGCTACAGATTTCTCTTACTTTTTCTAAAAAAAAATCTTGAGGTTTTTCTGATCTTTCAGCTTCCATAATCACAGTCCCTACATCATGTTTTCTAATGACTCTTAAAAAATCATCTATATTATTATACTTGAATGTAACAGTTGAGTTTTTTAATTCTTTTGGAACACCCTCCGTTGAAACGCCTTCCATTAAATAATTATTCAAAGTTTTTTTATTTTTTAAATTACAAGATTGATACCAATCATGCCATCCATGATAACCACATATTGCGATTTTATTTTTTTTTGTAAACGCCCTACTTAATCTAATAGCAATAGCATTGGCCTCTCCACCTGTCCTAGCTAAGCATACTTTTTCTGACCAACTGTGAATTTTAGTTAATTGCTCGGCTAACAATACTTCTTCAAAGCTATTCAATGTAGACATTGATCCATTTTTAGTTTTTTTAATAACCTCTTTGTCTATTTCATTTCTAGCGTAGCCTAATAAATTCGTTCCAATTCCCATCATTGAAAAATCTGTAAATTTTTTTCCATTTAAATCCCAAATATAACAATCCTTAGCTTTTTTATAATATGTTGGCCACAAATTTGGCAGATACAAATCTGGTCTTTTTGAGATGAACATATTTCCACCAACAATAACTTTTTTAGCTCTTATCCAATTATAATTTTTTTTCATTTATTTTTATTTAATAGATAAATTTTTTCTGCAAATTTCCAATCTTCAATTGTATCAATATCTATACCTCTTTCATAAGGTAAATGAAAACCAATTTTATTTATTTTTTTTTTTGAAAAATAATTTTTTCTATATACATATATATTTCCTGTATCGTAAAATTTTTCCTTTAATTTTTGAGAAGGTATGTTTAATTTTTTTTTATTTAATTCAATTAAATACCCTCCCTTTTTTTTATATGCCCATTCTATAGGACAAGGATATGATGATACCGTCATCAAATGATCTGCTCTGGAATTTTTAAACTGATTTGCGATTTTAATTAAATCATTTTTTTTTATCAATGGTGAGCATGGCAAAATACACCAGATTTCATCGTAATTATAATTCAATTTACTTTTAACATATTTGATTACATCTGACAAAACTGAATTATCTGAAGATAAGAATTTTGGTCTTAAGAAATCCTTTTTAAGTTTAAATTTTTTTAATTTATTTATTATTTTCTGATCATCTGTTGATATGTGTATTTTATCAAATAATTTTGACTTGATAGCCTCTAACAAAGGATATTCTATTATAGGTCTACCCAGAAAATTTTTAATATTTTTATTTTTAATCCTTTTTGAACCAGATCTTGCTGGAATAATTAACAATCTTTTGATCATAAAATATGTTAGATTTATTCTAATTAAATATAATTTAACTTATCAAACTATATATTTAAATAATCAAGTTTTAATTAAAATGAAAAAAGAAAATACAATTAAAGTATTAAAAAAAATGCTGTTAAAACATAAGATAATTAATAAAAAAACTAAAGACGAAGAAATCTTAGCTATAAATTTATCAAAAAATAGAACCGTAGACTCCTTAAAATTATTAAATCTAATCACAGATTTAGAGAATATATTTAATAAAAAAATTTTTAATTTTATTTTACGTGATAAAAAAAATTATATTTTAAAAAATATAGAAAAATTTTTATCTTAAAAAAATTAATAATGAATATTTATAATATTTTTAAAAAGAAAATAAAAAAAAATAAAAATTGTTATTTAAATGGTGAGTTATATTCATACAAAAGAATTCTGTATGACGTTGATATTTTTGCAAATTTTTTAGTTAATGAGAAAATCTTTAAATTAGCTGTAATATCAAATGAAGTTTATGATTATATAATTTCGTATTTAGCTATAAGTAAAATAAAATCAACAATAATTCCTATTAATTTCTCTGCAAACGAAAAACAAATAAAATTACAATTAAAGATTTCTAATCCAACAGGTATTTTAATTTCTAAGAATTATAATTTTAAAAAAAAAAATTATAAGACTTTCAGCTTAATTGATATTTTGTCAGAAAAAAAATTAAAGAAATTTAAAAAAAACAATTCAAATAAAAATATTATGAATTCAAAAAACTATATAATTACTTTTTCATCTGGAACGACATCGATTCCTAAACCTATAGTTTTTTCGCAAAAGCTAAAAGTAAAGAGATTTTTGCAAATGAAAAAAATTTACCAAGTTAATTCAATGGACAACATATTTAGTTCTTCCCCTGTAGATCATTCAATGGGGCAAAGAATGCTATTCTTAAGCTTATTAAATGGATCAAATTTTACATACATGTCTAATTATAACAGAAAAGTATGGATTGAAATTTTTAAAAAACGAAAAATTTCTTTTTCTGTTTTGGCTTCAAACTATTTAAATCTTTTAAAAAAAGATATTATAAATAAAAATATAAAAATATCTAAAATTGTTTCTGCAACATCTAATATCACAGCACAAACAAAATTAGATTTAATTAAATCAAAAATAAAATTTTATGAAATGTATGGTGCTTCTGAAATTGGAACTGTAACTAGTTTTGAAATTTCAAAAAAAACTGATAAAATTAATTCTGTTGGTAAAATTCTTTCTAATATTAAAATAAATATTTTAGATGAAAATTTAAATTGTGTTAAAAATTATAAAGTTGGTCAAATTGCTTGTAAAACAGAACTTAAAACCTCAGGATATTATAAAAACATAAATTTAAACAAAAAATATTTTAAAAACGGTTTTTTCTTAACTGGTGATTTAGGTTACCTTGATAAAAATAATTACCTTTATTTCAAAACTAGAGAAAACGATTTAATTATATCTAGTGGATTAAATATTTATCCAAATGATATAGAAAAAGAACTTAACAAACATAAAAATATTTACGAGTCAGCGGTAATTGGGGTAAAAGATAAATTTTTTGGACAAGTAGCCATAGCAATATGTGTTAAAAACAATTCCAAAAGCTTAAAAAAGGATGAATTGGATGAATTTTTATTAAAAAATTTGTCAACCAAACAACTGCCGTTAAAGTATGAATTTACAAAAAAATTACCAAGAAATTTGATGGGTAAAATAAATAAAGTTGAATTAAGAAAAGAATATAATAAAAAAAATTTAGATTTATCAAAAAATTTGAGAAAAATTCTTAATGCATAAAAAATTAATTTTAGTAAGAACTAATTTTAATAAATATATTGGTTTAGGTCATATTTATAGAACAAAAAAATTATCTTTAGAATTCGAAAGCAAAAATTATGAAATTATATATTTGTTAGATGAGTTAAGTTCTTTAGATGAAAAAATTATTAAATATAAAAAAATATATTTATACTTAAATAATACAAAATATAAAAATCAATCTGATGATGCGAGAATTACATCAAAAATCTGCGTTAAATTAAAGCCTTCCCTTGTAATTGTTGATGATTACAGATTTAACTCAACATGGCAAAAAATTATCAAACTCAATGAATTCAAAACTTTATCTTTTTGTGATGATAAAAAAAAGCATATTTCTGACTTTGTTATAAATATGAAATGGGAAGGCAAAAAAAATATTTTTAAAAAAAACCATTTTGTAGGGCCAAAATATTGCATCATTGATCAAAGTTTAAAGAAAAAAAACAAAATAAGTAAAAAAAAAAATTTTTTAATTTATACGGGGGGAAGCGGTAATTTTAAAAAAATTTTACCAATATTAAACTCTTTAAAAAATATATTAGATAAAAATAAAATAAATGATTTAAAATTTAATGTTATTATAGGACCACTTTCAAAATTCAATTTTTCTTATATTAAAAAATTTAACACAAAATATTTTAATTTTATCAAAAAAAAGTATGATATTAATAATCTTCTTAATAATACAGATCTCTATTTTGGAGTATCGAGTTCTATAATTTATGATTTAAACTATTTAAACATACCTGCTTTATTATATTCAAGTAGTTTAAATCAAAAAAATAAAGAAAGTTTTTTAGAGGATCAGGGATACTATCTTAATTTAGATAATTTAAATGAGCCTAAGAAAATTGCTAAATTGCTTTTGCTAATGCATTTAAATTATTTAAAACTTAAGAAAATGGTAAATCAAAAGAAAATTAAAGTAGATAAATTTGGAGCTAGGAGAATTGTCGATTATGTATCAAGAAATATTATACGACCTGATGAAAAATTTTATAAAAAAAAAATACAAATTAAAAATGGATTAAATTCAGTTCCAGACACAATGATTAATTTCTACCTAAAGTGTAGAAATCAAAAAAAAAATAGGTCAGTTAGTGGTAATTCTAAGTTAATAAAAAAAATTGATCATTATATTTGGTGGTTTTCAAAAAGGATAAATAAATATTTTTTTTATAAAAACAATAAAGTTAAAATCTTTTTATCAGATGAAAAAATAACCTTTAATAAAAAAAAATATTATATCGGAGGTTTATTTAAAGCTAAATTTAAACCAACAATTATAGAAGTTCATCAAGCACTAACAGAACACCTTAAAAAAAAAAGATCAGCTTGGCTGGCAATAATAAATAAAAAAAATAAAGTATTTTTTAATTTAAATAAGTTAATGGGATTTGAATCAATTCAAGAAAAAAATAAGATTACTTTTTTAGCTAAGAAGTATAATTTAAAATCATTGGGGAAATTTCACTTTTTAGAAAAATAATGCTTTTTTCAATAATAATACCAATTTATAAAATTAATAAATATATTCAAAAATCTATTGAAAGTGCAATTAATCAAAAGTTTTCTTTTGATAAATTTGAAGTTATTTTGGTAAATGATGGGTCTAAAGAAAATTTTTCTAAAATTATTAATAAATTTAAATATTTTAGCAATTTCAAGTATTTTAAATTAAAAAAAAATAAAGGACCAGGGATAGCAAGAAATTATGGAGTTTTAAAATCTAAAGGTAAATATATATATTTTTTAGATAGTGATGATTGTTTAAAAAAAAATACTCTTAGCAAATTTAATTCTTTAATTAAAAAAAAAAATATCGATTTAATTTGTAATAATTTTGAAATAAAAAATTTATATAACAAAGAAATTAAAAACTATAGATATGATTTAAATCTTCTAAGAAAAAATAAAAAAAAAATAATTAATAATTATTTAGAACTTTCAATAATCCCACAAGTTATAAGCAATCTTATAAAAAAAGAAATTATAATAAAAAACAAGATATTGTTTAAATCTGATGTATATGAAGATATATTTTATTTCTTTAGACTGATCTTTTTTGCAAAAAGAGTACATATAATAAAAGAAAAACTTTATATTAAATATAATAATAAAAAATCAATTACTAATAATTTTTCACTTAATCATATAAACTTTATATTTAGAGCTTATGAGGATATATACAGATTTTTAAAAGTGCGAAATCTTTATAATAGAGAAAAAATGTTATTCACAATAGTGGGTATTAGCGCCTTCATAATCCTTCAATCTAAAAAATTTAATAAAAAAAAAAGAGTTCAGTTTAACACCCGATTGATTTCTTTGCTCAAACAATATAAAAAAGATTTGAGTTTAAAATATACTTTTAAAACTAAAAAAGATTTAATTGTAAAAAATTTTTTATCAATTTAATAAATTATGAATAAAAAAATTATTAGTTGTGAGGATTTGCAGGGATCTATTTACTTTGGACCTGATGCTCTTAGACATTGTTGTCAAAGATTTTTTGTCAAAGGAAAAATGCAAGGAGATGTTGAAATTTTTAAAGTGAATTCTGACGATGATTTGAGTGTTAAAAAAATAGTTGATGAGAAAAAAAAAATTATAAATAATCTTAATAATAAAATTCCAACTGCTTGTGATGGTTGTCCTAAACTTGAAAGAAAAAATTGGAAAAATGATATAAAGATTAACAAATTATCAATTGAAATACACTCGAAATGTAATGCAAGATGCTCATACTGTAGCGAAATGTATTATGGTGGATTAAACCCAAAATATGATTTCACAAAATTTTACGAGAAACTTTCAGACAATAAAATTTTTGAGGAAGATGTTTCAATTACATGGGGAGGTGGAGAACCGGTTTTATTAAAAAATTTTGCAAGTCTTCTTAAAAAAATATCTAATTATAGTTCCTACCCTACTCATAAAGATATTAGAATTTATAGTAACTCTTTTATTTATAACGATACACTTCATAAATATTTAAATGAAGGAAAGATAATTCTTACAACTTCCGTAGATGCCGGAACATATGAAACCTTTAAAAAAGTAAGAGGAGTAAAAAAAGGTTTCAAAGAAGTGTTTAAAAACCTTGAACAATATTCTGAAAATCCAAATGCAAAATTTATTATAAAATACATTTTAACTTCTGGAAATCATGAAAAAAATGAAATTGATTGCTTTGTAAAATTAATTAACGAGCATAATTTGAGCAGATGTAATTTTGAAATAAGTTCTGATTATAAATTTGAAAAACTTACATTGAATTCAGCCAATAATATAATTTATTTTTACAATAAATTACAAAATATCAAGGCAAAATCTGTTCTATTAGACGATCATGTAAGAAAAAGAATAAAAAATGCTTTGCTTTTAGATAAAAAAATAAGTGAAGATAAACTCTTAAAACTCAGCTCTTTAAATCCTAATGAAAAGATAATTATTTGGGGAACTGGTGGTTATGCAAAAGCTACTATTAAAAATTCAATGATATTAAATGATAAAAGAATTGCTTTTTTTGTAGATGAAAAAAAATTTTCAAAAAAAAATAACCATAAATTTTACAATAAAGAAATAAAAACTCCTGAAGATGCGCTTAACAGTGATAAAAGAATATTTATTGCATCATCGACTTACTGGCAGGTTATACACGAAAAAATTTTAGGGTTAGGAATAGATAACCAAAGAATAATTAAACAACTGATCATTTAATGCAAAAGGTGTTTAATTTAGGTGTAATTGGTGGATCTATAAAATCGACTATTGGTCAAACACATTTTATATCGTCAAAATTAGATGGTAAATGGAAGTTTATTTCTGGCATGTTTAGTAGAAATAGTAAAGACAATGTAAAGTCAGCAATTAAATATGGTATTGATAAGAACAGAATTTACAAAAATATTTCAATCTTTTTAGAAAAAGAAAAATCTAAAGTAGATGCTATATTGGTTCTAACAGACACCCCTTCACATGTTAAAATATTAAAAAAAATTTTTTCTCTTTCTATTCCAGTTATTTGTGAAAAACCATTATTTTCAAATAATAATGAAGTTAAAAAATTAGAGAGATTTTTGAAAGAAGATCAATTTTTGAGAGTTACATACAATTATGCAGGTTATCCATTAATAAGGGAAATAAAAAAAATTATTAAAAAAAGAAAAATAGGTCAAATAAAACAATTTAATTTTGAAATGATCCAAGATTCTTTTGTAGGAAACATTTCTAAAAATATAAAACCAAAAAAATGGAGGCTTAAGGATGGTTTTATTCCAAATTTAAGCCATGATCTAGGTTCTCATCTTATTTATTTATGTTTTTATTTGTTTGATAAATTTCCAATAAAGGTTAATACAAAATATTTTTCATCACTTAATTTTAAAAACTTAATAGATAATGGATATTTTTGGATAAATTTAGATAAAAAAATATATGGTAAAATTACATTAAGCAAAACAACATATGGTTCTAGGAACGATTTAATATTAAAAGTAATTGGAGATAAGGGCTCAGTGCTTTGGAAACATACAAATCCTGAACAGATTATTTTTACTAACCAAAAAGGTATAAACCAAATTTTAGATAGAGGCTCGTCTATTTATGAGGCAAAAAAAAATAGATATAATAGATATAAGGTTGGACATCCAGATGGTTTCTTAGAGGCTTTTGCAAATATATATGGAGATATATATGACGAATTAACCAATTATAAAAATGGTACTAAAATTAAAAGTCTTAATGATTTTAAAATTTCAAAACAAATTATAAATTTTTTTAACAAAGCTTCTTATTCTAATAAATATGGAAAATGGGTAGATATTTAACATGAATATGCTCATTTATGGTGCTGGAGCAATTGGGTGTCATTTAGCATACTGTCTTAAAAATAACAAAAATAAAATATTTTTATTATCAAGGGGTAAAAACTACGAAAGATTTATTAAGGAAGGTTTAGATCTTCATATTTATCAAAATAAGATTCTTAAAAAAAAAATTAAATTAAATTACTCAAATCAAATAAAATTTATAAACAATATCAACCAAATTGAATGTGATTTAGATTTTATTTTTATTACTGTAAAATTAAAAGATGATAATTCTAAGTTATACAATCATATTTCTAAATTTATTAAAAAAAAAACTGCAATAATTCCACCATGCACTAGTTTACCTATATGGTGGTATTTTAACCTTGGTAAAAAAGTTAATATAAACGTTAATTCAAAATACAATGTTTTAAAAAAATTTAAAAAAAATATAATTGGAATGACGATGTGGTTATCAGGTGTAATTGATACTCCTGGTATCGTTTCTATTAAACATGTTCAGAGAGGATATCCACTAAAAGAAATTGATATCAAAATGAAAAATAAAGCTGATTATTTAAGAAAATTGATAAAAAAGAGATGTAAATCACCAGTTATCAAAAATATTTATAGCGAAATATATTTAAAATCAGTCAATTCATTGGCATTTAATATTATCGCACTAAAAACAAAAAAAAATAATTTTCAATTAAAAAAAGATAAGGATGCAATTAGAAATATTTATAAAATTATGAGTGAATTTGATTCAATTGTAATAAAAAATAAAGTTAAAATTACACAATCAATAACTTCAAGAATTAAACAAACACTATCAAGCACTCATCATACAATGAGTATGCTTTATGATTTCAAAAAGAAAAGGAGTGTGGAGCTAAGATATTCATGGCTAAGTTTTAGACCTTTAATAAACAATATATTGGTTGCAAGAAATAGTTTTAATTTTTATAGAAAAGTTAGAGAAGAATTAAAAAAAAAAAAACTTTTCTAAATTTTAAACATATCTAATCTAAGAGGAATACCTTTATTAATATTGATCTTTGCTTTTGATCCAATTAATTTATTATAAAATTTAGGGTTAAGCCCGTTTGCTGGTCTGATTATGATTAAATCTTCTTTGGTAATTTTTTGATCTTTATTAATAAATTTATGAGAATAAATTGATCTTTTTGATTTAATTGATTTTTTTTCAGATCTTGTGGGGCCATAATTTACTCTACCTATTGATTCCCATGAATTTTTCAATTCTTTTGAAAGAATTTTTAAATCTCTTGGATCCATAGAAAATGATGAGTCTACTCCTCCATCATTTTTATCTAATGTAAAATGTTTTTCAATAACACTTGCTCCAAAAGAAACTGAAGTCAAGGCTGCACCTATACCTAAAGAGTGATCGGAAAAGCCAACCTCACAATTAAATTTATTTCTTAAATGAGATATAGTTAATAAATTTAATTCATCAGTTGGTGCTGGGTAACTACTAGTACACTTTAAAAGAATAAATTTTTTATGATTTTTTTTATTAAATAGTTTTACTAAATTTTGTATTTCTTCTAAATTACACATTCCCACCGAAACAATTATGGGTTTATGTGTTTTTATAACTTTTTCGATTAAAGGAAAGTGATTAGTTTCAAAAGATGATATCTTATAAGCAGGTGTATTAATTTTCTCTAATTTCTCTATCATGCTTTCATCAAAAACAGATGAAAAACAAGTCAAACCAATTTGTTTAGCTTTTTTAAAAATTTTATCATGCCAATCCCATGGGGTATGAGAAATTGAATAAAGCTCATGTAATGTTTTTTTATTCCAACTTTTATTTGTACTTTTTACTAGAAATTCTTTTCTCTGTGACTTTATAGTTATTTTATTTGGATCAAATGTTTGAAGCTTTACAAAATCTGCACCATTTTTTTTAGCTTCATGCAAAAGTTTGTAAGCTCTCTCTAACTCACCATTATGATTTCCAGATAACTCAGCAATGACTTTCGGTCTTACATTTTTGCTTATTGGAATATTATTAATCTTAATCATATAAATTAATAATTTAGGTTTACATGTTTTAGTAAATAAATAAAGTTAATTATATGAAAATAAACAATAATCTAATTAATAAAAAAAAAAAATTAGTAAAAATTTTTATTAAAAATTTTAAATTAAAAAAAAATTCTAAGAAATATGAGGAGATGTTTTTAGGTGATGGAGAATGGGATAGCATAAATCATGTAAGGCTAATCTCAGATATAGAAAAAGAGTTTAAATTAAAAATTAACAATCAAAATTTTAATAAATTTATTTCATTCAAAAAATGTCTTTCTAATATAAAAAAATAAATCAAAAATTGTAAAACTTTAACAAATTGGTATTTTTTTTGCCTATAGGTTTTTCATTCAATAAAAAAATATGCTTATCAGTATAATCTAAGTACTTATAATGCCATTTTCTTTTAAAATTTTTTCTTAAAAATTCTACATTTCCTCCTCTTCCATCAACAACCAATATAGTTCCAGGTAACAAAAAAAACTCTATTCTTAAAATGTCTCCAGACATTACCAACAAATCAGGATGATCAGTTGAAAATTTAAATTTTTTATTTTTTTTTATATTAAATAAATCTGGTCCGTCTAGATAAATAAAATCAGGCTGGCAAGATGGTAGATCTTCGTAGAAGGTACAAATTTTATTATTATATAATGAGGTTTTAACTTTAGATAAAACCCATTTATTTATAATTTCAAGTTTTTTATGTTTTTTTAATCTTGCTCTAGAAATATTTAAATATTTCTTGCTATTATCAATACTAATCATTTCGTAAGGTTTTGAAAAGCCAAAATTAAATAAGCTCTCACTGTTTGAGGTTTTATTGCAGTTCAGCGCGTCGCTCAAAAATAAACTTGACCACCCAGATCCAAGCTCCAAAATTGAAATTCTCTTATTTAATAGAATTAGTTGATATAAGATGTAAAGTTTGGATAAATTGGGTGGTAATATTTTAATACTTTTATTTTTATTATTTTTCTGAGTTAATTTTCTTAATTTAAAAAAATTATTTATTTGTTTAATACCTAATACTTTAGGAATTTTTATTTTTAATATTCTTTTCATCAACCTCTATCTATTGTCTGTCTTACAATTTTTCCAGCTTGTTTATAATTTCCAAAATAATCCTTCATCATTTTATTATAATTATTAATACTTGCTGGAAATTTTATATTTTTTTTATCAATCATATTTCTTATTTGATTAAAAAATTTTTTCTCATTTTTATAAATTAAAGTTTTATCGTAATTATAAATAGTTTTTTTATCATATGTTTTTTTTCCAAAAAAAGGAATTAGAATATGTTTTTTTGATGCAATTGATTCCAAAGTTGCAGCTGAATTAAGAGATATTATTAAGTCTGAATTTTTTAAAACATTCGCTCCACTTCCTGAGTTGCTGAATATAATTTTATTTTTTTGTTGCTTTAAAATATTTGGAATTAATTTTCCATTTTTTGCTTTGACAATTACTTTAATTTTACTTTCTAAATTGCTTAATTTAATCAAATAATTTAAAATTTTATAATTAATTTCACTCCAATTATAAGATTTGAATTTACTTTTATTGGGTATTCCTTTTTTATTTTCAATTAAAAAAAAAACTAGTGTTGTAATTTTTTTCCTATATTTTTTCTTTGCATTTCTTAGAAAGAAATTAAATCTTGGAAATCCATTTACTGAAACTTTTATTTTATTTTTTGAAATTTTTTCCAGATAAACTTTTGTCATATTATTATATACTAGTATTTTAGAAAAGTTTTTTAAAAATCTAGAATAAATTTGAAATGGAAACACTTCTAATTCAGCAGGAGATCTAAAGCATTCTTTATAAAATAAATAAGTGTCAATATTTTGTTTTTTACATTCCTGAAAAAAGTAAGCTTCAGCGCTATAGTTATAATTAAATGTAACAAAATTAAATTCAGGGAGTAAATATCTTAATGACTTTAATAATTTGTTTATATACAAATTATACTTATCTAATTTGATCTGAAAATTTTTAATATTCTTGTGAAGTTTGTAATCTTTATAAAAGAAATAATCAAAAATTAATTTAAAATTCTCTCTTGATATAAAAACAATCTCTCTTTTAGGTCTAAAATTTCTATAAGACTCTATAATATCATCTCTTCCAGTGGTTCTATCAAGAATGATTGTAATTTTATTCTCATTTTTTGAATTTTTTATGTTTTTATTTTTGTAAAGTAAAAACTTCCAACTTAATGCACTTAAAAATGGAATGTTTAAGTAGCAGCCTACAATACTTAATGAAGTAAAAAAAAACTTATAAATTAAATATATTTTTTTTTTTAGCATGTAATTTTACTGATAGTTATTTAATCTTAATATCATTTGTATCTAATCTCTTTAATTCATACAAATTTCTTTTAATTAAGTTTGCTTGACCCTTGTTAGACGTAAACCCACAAGAACATTTATATTTTTTTAACAATTGAATAGTATTTTTATTGTACGCTCCATGTGGATAACACATAGTCCATCCTTCTCTAGAACCATTAAAATATTTTAAAAATTTGTATGTTTTACTAATTTCATTTTCTTGCTCTTTTTTAGTTAACATATTCAGTCTTAAATGTTTGTAGCCATGACCACCTATCATCATTCCATTTGATTTTAATTTTTTTAAATGATTAAAATTCATGTATAGCTTATTAGAAATTTTCTTTTCATCTTTGGAAATATACTTATTAAAAAAATAACTGCATGTTTTTTCTCTAATCTTAATTGGTAAAGCTACTTGTAAAAGAAATTTTATGTATTTTGTATTTTTATCGTCAAAACGTTTTTTAAAATTAATAAAATTTTTTTTTTTAAAGTATTCAAAATCAATTGTGTAATTTATTTTATTTAAATAAAGTAATATCTCGTTTAAAAGTTTTTTTTTGTCTCTAATTTTTGCTAATATCAGTTGGATTTTATTCACATCAGCAATTTTTCTTTTCATAATAGCTTGAACAGGAGGAAAAAAAATCCCATAAATATTTCTTTTTTTTAGTTCTGGTAAAACTATTTTATAATGGTCAATATAACCATCATCAAAAGTCAGCAAATATGATTTTTTTTTAATTACTTCTTTACCATTTATAAAATTAATAAATTGCTCGGGTGTAATAATATTATAATTCTTTTTCATGAAATTAAGTTGCTTTCTAAATATATGAACGCTTTGTGCTTTTAAATTTGGAAAGCTTGATTTTTTTTTATCTCTGACGTAATGATATGTTATAATATTTAGTTTATTATTCATAAAAACTATTTACTAAATTAAATAATTTAATTTTAATGATAAATCAAAAAATAAATTCTTACATTGGCAGCATTTCTGATTGTGCAGATGTGCAAAATTTTATAAAAAAAAATTGGAAAAAAAAACATATATTGGGTAAAAATAAAGAATTTTTTAAATGGTTATATTTTCAAAATAAAAGACTTAATTTCAGCATTGTAAGAAAAAATAACACTATTGTTGGTATTATGGGATTTATACCACAAAAGAAATTTGACAGTAAATTAAGTGATAATCAAATAGCACTTACTTTGTCCGTTACAAGTAAACAAGCTCCACCAGGAACTTTATTTAGATTATTTTCAACAATAAAAAAAAATTTTTCAATAAATTTCATAACTTCATCAGGAAACTGGAACTCCAAATTAGTAGATTACAATAAGTTACTTGGATTTAAGATTAACGCTATGGATCATTTTTTTATTTTATCCAAAAAAAAACTAAAACTTATTAATAGTAAGTATAAATTTAAATTTAATATTAAAAACATTGGAAAATTTAAACTAATAAAAAAAAATACTTCAGAAAAAAAATATAGACATTTATTTGTTAATAAGCCCAAAAAAAGTTTAAATTTTCTAATTAATAGATATTTAAATCATCCAATATTCAACTATGAAATATACGAAATTAAAAATAATTATAAAATCTTATGTTTATTAGTAATTAGATTAATTAAAGTGAAGAATGAGAATATTATTAAAATTGTTGATTACCAAGGTCAAAAAAAAAATATAGTATATTGTGGTGCTTTATTAAATTATTTAATTCAAAACTATAATCCTGAGTTTATTGATTTTGTAAGCAATAGTTTTCCTAAAAACCTTATTAATAAGGTGGGTTTTAAAAATAAATTGAAGTTTCCTAAACTTATTTTACCAGATTATGTTAACCCGTGGGTTTTAAAAAATATTGAAATCAAATGTGGTGTAATTAGAGATAAAAAAGATGAATTTCTAGTTATGAGAGGAGACGGTGATCGTGATAGTCCTAATTAAGTTTAACTTTATACTTTTCTAATATCTCCTGACCTTTTTTATAAGAACTAAAATCTACTATATCGTCAGTTTCTATACTTATGTTAAAAGCATTTTCTAACTCAGACATTAATGTCATATGTCCGATAGAATCCCACTCTTCTACATCTTGATATTTTAAATTTTCAATTTTTTTTATATCTTTAATTGAAAATACTTTTATGAAGATTTGTTTGTATTTTTTTAAAGTAGACATTATAGATGGCCCCTATACATTAAAATGAAAAATATTGAAATAAAAAAAATATCAGAAAATTTTCTTGAAGGTGGTGCCCTAATAAGTCCGAAATCAAAGAATTTTAAGATAAATAATCTTAAAAAATCTACGATAAATAAACTTTTTCATGATAAAGGATTATTAATATTTGATAACTTTAAAAGTACGCATTCAGAATTTTATCAATTCACAAAAAAATTTACAAAATCATATGCCAATGATGCAATAAGAAGAAAAGAAAAATTTAAAAACAAAGTTTTAAGATCGGTAGATCTTGGTAACAAAAGAGTAACCTTACACAGTGAATCAAGTTTTACAGTAACAAGACCACAAATTATATGGTTTATGTGTATAACCCCTCCCAAAAAAAATACTGGTGGTGAAACAATTTTTTGTGATGGTTCTTCATTATGGGAGAATTTAGATGCTAAAACTAAAACTTTTTTTAAAAAAGAACCTCTCGAATACTTTGTAAATATAAAACTTAGAAATAAAATTTCTAACGGAAAAAAAAAGTGGTTTCTTAACTTTCCTGGCATTTCAAATGAATTTATTGATTTCAAAAAAAAAATAATGAGTTTCAATTATAAAACTTTTGCTGTTGAAAAGAATTATCTAAATTCGAAACTTTATTTTTGTAATCATTTATTAAGTGTAAAAGATGAAAGTCAAATAGAAAAAGTTTTATATAAAAATAAGCAAATACCTAAAATATTTATGCAGGACATTAATCAAAAAGTAAAAAAAATTACTTACACACATAATTGGAAAAAAAACCAAATAGTAATGATTGACAATCATAAATTTATGCACGGGAGAAATAAAATTATAAAAAACTCCAAAAGAGATATAATTAATGTACAAACTCTTGTATCTAATTTACTTTAAAAATGATTTAACTTTATTTGCAATAGAAACTGAGTCAATCCCATGTATTTTTTTTAAATAATCGTAACTTCCACTCTTAGAATAAGTGTCATTCACCCCTAATCTAAGAAGTTTATAACTTTTACCAGACTCTGCAATAATTTCAGAAATAATTGATCCTAATCCTCCTAAAATATTATGTTCTTCAATTGTCATTACAAATTTATGTCCCTTTAAAAAATTAAGAACACTTTTTTTATTTATTGGTTTCAGTGAGTGAATATTAATAATTGTTGGAACTATATTTTTTTTTTTTAATATTTCACTTGCATTTAAAACCTCATCTAAAATAGTCCCAGATGAAAACAATATAATTTTTTTTCCTTTTCTTATTTTTTCAGGTTCACCAATTTTGAACTTATAATTTTCGTTGTGTATTTTCTTTAAGGGTGTACCACCAGTTAAACGAATATACATAGAATTATTAGATTTATTAAATGCAGTAAGACATTTTTCTAATTCCAAACCATCACAGGGAGTTAAAATATCAATGTTTGGTATTGATCTTAGAGCTCCAACATCCTCCACTGAACAATGAGTATATCCTAAATTACCTAGCACAAGTCCACTAGCTAATCCAACCATACAAATTTTAATATTCATATAACCTAAGTTTACTTTTATTTGCTCTAAACATCTCAAAGTTTGAAAGGGAGAAAAAGTCGATGTAAATACTTTAAAACCTTCATTAGATAATCCAGCTGCTACACCAATCATATTTTGTTCAGAAATTCCTATTTCTAAATAATTTTCTTTATGTTGTTTTCTAAATCTATCTAATCCTGCAGAAGTTGAAACATCTGAAGTAAGCACTATTAGATTTTTGTCTTTTTTAACAAATTCGAGCATTATCATTCCAAATGATGCTCTCATACCAATATTTGAATAAAAATTTATTTTTTTTGAAAATTTATTCATACCTATCTAAATCAATGATTGCTTCATCATATATTTTTTTAGTTAATATTTTATGATGCCAATCATTATTATTTTCAGCAAATTTTAGCCCCTTACCTTTGATGGTTTTAGCAAGAATTAATTTTGGTCTATCAGAGTGTGTATCTAAAGCTTGAATAACATCTTCAATACAATGACCATTTATATCTAATACCATCCAATTAAAACTTTTCCATTTTTCACTAAGACTTTCTATGTTTAAAATTTCTTTATTTGATCCTGTTTGTTGAAAATCATTTTTATCTATAATACATGTAAGATTTTCTAAATTAAGATTTGGTGCTAATAATGCTGCTTCCCAGACAGATCCCTCATTACATTCTCCATCACCTAATAATACATAAACTTTATTATTTTTTTTTTTCTTTTTAATTGCTAACGCCGATCCTATGCCCAATGACAAACCTAATCCTAAACTTCCATTTGAAAATTCAATACCTTTAGATTTATTTATAACTGGGTGTCCTGGCAAGTAAGAATTATTTTTTTCAAAAGATAAAAATTCTTTTTCGTTTATTATTTTTTTTTCATATAATATTGAATACAAAACTAAGCATGCATGACCTTTGCTCAAAATAAATCTATCTCTATCTTGCCAATTATTTTTTGGAAAATTTATATATTTTGAGAATAAAGTAGATACTATTTCAACGCTAGAAAGTGCTCCACCAATATGAGCACTTGCGCTTCCAGCATTTAATGCTGCTGTTAATATATTTTTTCTAACATTTTTTGAAATATTTCTAATTTCATCTGGTGTCATTAAATCATACCTCCATCAAGTCTAATTATTTGACCGTTGATATAATTAGATTTTTCTGATGCTAGATAAAGAGCTAAATCTGCAATTTCTTCAGGTTTTCCAATTCGTTTTGATGGTAAATTTTTTATAACTTCTTGCAAATTTTTTTCATTTGTAGAAGTTTTCATCATTTTTGTGTCAACTAATCCTGGGGCTATAACGTTAGATCTTATATTAAATACCGAGTATTCTTTTGAGATAGTTTTAGAAAATTTTTCTAAAGATGATTTGGATGCACTATAAATTGACCTTCCAATTGGATTGTTAGATGCTGCTGAGGAAGAAATATTGACTATAGTACCATTTTTATTTTTCATCATATTTTTTAAAATTACTTGGGTAAAAGCAAATACAGAAAAAAAATTTATTTGAAAAATTTTATGCATATCTGATAGTTTAGTCATCTGAATTAAACTAGTTAAATTTGTACCAGCATTATTTATCAAAATATCTATGTTGCTAAATTTACTGTTAATTTCATTTGCTACTGAAATCACTTCCTTTTCATTTTCAAGGTCAAAACAAAAGTTATGTAAATCTATTGAATATTTTTTTTTTATTAAATCACATTTTTTAGAAAAATCTTTGTCAATTTTTCTAGTACATGCAATTATATTGCATGAATTTTGCGCAAACTTTTCTAATATTGATATGCCCAATCCTCCATTTGATCCAGTTAAAACTGCAAACTTATCTTTTAACATTTTTAGATTTTATCTGAAGAAGAAAATATTTCATCAGCATTCGCTGGATTAAATATTGATTGGCCCTGTTTTGTCATAAAATTATTTATAAAATTTTTGTCTTCACCAGCTAAACATAGATCGCTATGATTTCTGAAATACTTTATACTGAAACCTTTTTCCACAATATCTTTAAGATTTTGTTTTAAGATATTTCCTATCTTGATATGAACATAAGGACACACTAAAACATCTCCAAGAGGTGTTATGTAAAGTCTATTTACAGTAGTACATCCTAAAATTTTTTCATTTGTTTTATCAAATGGATTCCAGATGTTTCGTACTAAGTTCTTATATTCTTTTCTGAGATTTTTTAAATGTTGTCTATCTTTATCGTCACAAATAATTTCATCCATTTTTTGCCACATGCCAGCTGGAACAGCAACATTTATCAAAGTTCGGTACTTTTTATTTTTTGAATAATCAAGTAAAGCTCTAAAATCTTCATTAAATGCATTATAATGACCAACAGTTATATTAAGGTATGGATCCATTCCTGCATCCTTAACATGTTCTAAGGCTTCTATAGCCTTTTTCCATGAATTTTTTCTTCCTCTTATTTCATCATGAACTTTTTCATCCATAATATCAATACTTACTGAAACTCTACTTACTTTATGGTCTGCTAAATTTTTAGCCATTTTCTCATCTAAATAAAATCCATTTGTAGTTAAATATAAATAAAATCTTTCTGGTTTGATTGCTTTAAGAGTGTCAAATAGAAGATCTGGACGTAAAAGAAGTTCCCCACCTTGCAAATCAAACTCAAAAAAACCTAGCTCATCTGCTTGATCAGCCAAGTTACCAATTTGTGATGCTGTTAGATATTCTTTTACATGATCGCCTTTTGGTGAATTAGTAAAACAATATTTACACCTTAGATTACAAGCATTGTTTAAATTTAAATCTATTCCTCTTGTTTTAGTCCCAACTTTTCCATCGTTTTGATTAACATAATTATAAAAATCTCTTAATTTCTTTACTAATTTAGGTTTATCAAGAAGGGATGAGGCTATAGGCATAAATTATTTATTATTTAATCTTTTCTAATTGAATACTTATAAAATTCGTCTGGTAAAATCAAAGTAAATATAGCCTCGCAAGCTATTTTTTCGTTTACATATCCAATTCCTTGAAATTTTCCAACTCCTCTTTGCCAATTTAAGACTCTAGTCTTAATAATAAGTTTGTCTTTTGGTAAAATTTTTTTTTTAAAAGTTACTTTTTCTAAATTATGAAGATACATCTTTTTATTTTTATTTCCCGGTATAGTTAAAATACTTAGAGACGCCATCTGAACTATAGATTCTATTTGAAGTACTCCTGGCATGTTTGGATCACCTTTCCAGTGAACTTTAAAGAACCATTCATCAATCTTTAGATTTTTAAAACCAATTGATGACTCTCCAGGAATTACCTCTGTTGCAAAATCTATCATTAAAAACGGGTCTCTATTTTTTTGGTATTCTAAGATTTTTTTTTTATTTAATTTTAATTTTGTATTTTTAGACATTTTTTTTTGTTAAGCCTTTATATATATTTTTTCCATCCCAAATAAAATCTATTTCCAGTGTTCTTCCAATTTCTACAATTCTATTTATCGATTTTTTCTTTAAGATTTGCTTTTTAATTTCGTTTATAGAATTATCATTCAATCCATAAAAGCTTAAAGTTTGCATCTTTTTATTTAAAACTTTTTTTAAATTTTTTAAAACATTTAAGTGTTGCTCAAAAAAAATTCCAGCAAAACCTTTGAAATATTTATAATTGCTATTTGAGTTTATATTTAATCTGAAAAATATGCCTTTTCCATTGTTGTTTAAAGAAATATTATTATTTTTAATTAGCAAATCATTTAAATATTCAAATCTTTTTGAGGAAATTCCATAAGAAATTTCATATTTTTTTAAAACCAATTTGTTTAACTCTTTCCAAAATAAAGAAATTAATTTTGTTTCAGTTTTATGCCAGAAAATTATACTCGGAGATGAACATGCATTTTGATCAACTACAAATGTATCATTATAAAATTTTTTTGTTATCTTTGACATCATTTTTTTATCTTTATTTTCCAAATGAAAGATCGCAATAGAATATTTATCACCAAACATTAAATCTTTACATTTTTGTTTGGTTTTATAATTTTTAAATTTTTTAATAGTGTTGTCACTACCCCAAATCATTCGAGCATTTGAAATCAAACTTAGTTCTTTAGAGATCTTTTCATCTCGGTCATAAGATATAAACAAATTATTTAGATGGAGATTTTTTGATCTAAACTCTTCTCGTATGATTGAAATTACTTTTTTTAAATATGCAGCATTTTGCTTTGGAATTCTTATGATGTTTGAATTACCAGTTAAAACACCAAACGCGAGAGAATATAAGGGTAAAACAGGTATATTTGAGGATGGTACGTGAAAAATTAGACCAACACCAATATCATTTTTATTTTTACAAAATTTTTTTTTTAGTATGTTTAAATTATTTTTTCTACACCAAAACCCAAATGTAAATATATCAGGTAAACTTATCAAGCTTTTGTCTGATAAAATTCTATTTGAGATATTATCAAACACATAAATAAATTTATTATCAAACGGATAAGATTTATTTATTTTCAATTTTTTAAAAATCGATTTTTTTGAGTTTTGTAAATTTTCAAGTAACATCACTACAGCCTCTAATTTCAGCTTTTTCTACCCTTCCAAGTAATTCAAATTGTTTATATTTTTTTGATTTTGAGCATTTTTTAAATACAATTTTAGCATAATCCTCTGTTAAAATTGAATTACCAGGATAGCTTTCTGGAACTGTTGAGATAAGTTGTAAAAACCCTTTTTTATTTTTGCTTAGAACATTTAAATATTTATCTCGTATTAATATTTTTGTGTGATCTGTTTCATGAAAATATCCACATTCTTCACATTCTAAAAAGATTGAACCAATTTGCTCAACCATACC
>MDTA01104342.1_pt1 | contig 49342 bp, 52 predicted proteins | sample 811151 | NCBI WGS metagenome assembly MDTA01 (sample SAMN05326648, study PRJNA326480) | marine metagenome | isolation source: seawater | place: Indian Ocean: South | collected 2010
ACCACTACGTTGATAGGCTGGATGTGTAAGCGTGGTAACGCGTGTAGCTGACCAGTACTAATAGCTCAATTGGCTTGATTTATGCACTGAAAAAAATTTATTAAACTAATATACTTTTGAGAAAATAAGAATGTAACTTTTTGTTACTAGAAACTAGAACATCACCGTGTTTGTAATTTTGTTTACCTTCCCAATCTGAAATTAAACCGCCTGAGTTTTTTATCATTCTCATCAATGGATAAAAGTCTACTTTTTTTAATCCGGACTCAATAACCACATCAATTTTTCCTTCGCATAAAAGACAGTAGTTTAATGCATCAGCACCAGTTATTTTCAAAAAAAATTTTTTTTTAATTCTTTCTAATATTTTAATATTCTTATTAGTTGACATAGTATTCATTGCAATTATTGTTTTATTTAATATATTTTTTTTGGTTAAATTTAAAATTTTTGTTTTACCATCTGATTTTAAGTAAGTATTATTTTTGTCAGCAAAATAAACTTTATTCAACGCAGGAAAATTTGCTACACTTAAAATTGACTTTGAATTATTGAAAAGTCCAATTAAGTTAGACCAGTTAGAGAGCCCCATTACTAAAGCTTTAGTCCCATCAATTGGATCAATATACCAAGTAAAATTGCTTTTTGTTTTTTTACTTTTAATTTCCTCACCTATAATTCTGTGATCGGGAAATTTTTTCTTAATCGTTTCTCTAATTTTTTTTTCAATTAGCAAATCAAATTTAGTCACTGGGTCAACTTCTAAGCGACTTTTGTTTTTAAAGTTGAGTTTTGACTTATTTATTTTCTTGTTAATTGGTTCAATCTTTTTTAAAACATGTTTAATAAATTTTATAATTTCTTTATTTTTTGGCGTCATAATCAGGTCAAATACCTCTTTTAGTTAATCCACCATCTATAACAATATCTTGACCATTTATATATTTTGATTTTTCTGTACAAAGGAAATAGACTAAATTTGCTATTTCCTCAGGCTCACCGTATCTTTTTATAATTAACCTTTTTAATCTCTCGTTTCTTAACTTTATATTTTGAAATGATTTCTTCGTCATATTTGTTTTAATGTACCCAGGACATATTGCGTTTGATCTAATTTTGAAATTTGAATAATCTAAAGCTTGACTTGCAGTTAGCGCTAATACGCCGGCTTTTGCAGCATTGTATGCGGGATTCTTGCTCATAGCGACCTTACTTGAAATACTTGAAATATTTACAATAGAGGCAAATTTTGATTTTTTAAGAAGAGGAAGTAAAAACTCAGAAATAAAAAATATCGCATTCAGATTAACAGATAAAGTTTTGTTCCAATATGTGTTTATATTTCTATTTTTTACCAGACTAATACCAGCATTATTTATTAAACAATCAATCTTCTTTTCTTTTTTTTTTATAAAATTAGCAAATCTTTTTATTTGATTAAAATTTGATAAATCAATTTTATAATTAATATTATTTTCATTATATTCAATTTTTTTTTTGAAATTTTTGTCTAAGGAATAAACTTTATAATTATTCTCAATGAAAAGCTTTATTACTTCGGCCCCAGACCCTCTAAAGCCTCCAGTAATTACAGCAATTTTATTTCTAGGATCCATTTTTAATTGCTACCATAATAAAAATTCTTCTATAAGAATTAGTTTGTTTGTTTATTCTTTTAAATTTTAAAGAATAATTTGTTGCTTTATCTAAAAAATAAAAGCAGCTAAAATTTTTTTTCTCAATCTTACTTGAAAAATCACTAAAAGAAAATTGATTAAAATTCACTGGTTTCAACGCACCTAGTTTAGTTTTAGTTTTAGAGTTATTTGCACCAAACTGGCTTCTTATAATAATTATTTTTTTTGTGCTATTTAAAATCTTTTCTAAAAACTTATTCGGTTTGTCCACATGCTCAAGGACAGCGGAAGCTACAGTGCAATCAACCTTTCTTAAATTTTGTCTTTCAATATTACATATTTTATATTTTCTTTTTAGTTCAGGAAATTTTTTTAAACCTATTTCAACAAACTTTTTGTCTATATCGTATCCAAAATAATTATATTTTAGGTTTTGAATTTTTATTTCTTTATAAAGCTGAAAGTAGTTACAACCAAGGTCATTTAAAGATTTAATTTTGAATTTTTTAATAATCTCTAAAACTTGTTTGCACCATTCTAGTCTGACTTTATTAAGTCTGAACTTATACAAAGAGAGCTCTCTTTTTCCTCTGGTTAAAGAAGTGTGAGTGTATGTTTTTTTTTTCATATTCTATTATCTTTAGTAAATCTGGTAATCATAGAATATATTTTTCTTTGATTTATTAGCTATTAGTCCTTATAAATTATTAATGTTATATTCTAAATTAACATTTACCATATTTAAGCAATTTAGCATTATAAATATATAAATAAGATGAAAATATTTAACATTAAATAACTTATATGGTGTCAAAAATTCTAGCAACAAAAAACCTCAAAGTGTTCCTTATTGCTTTTGGTTTTTTATTTTTATACTTAATTAGTGGAACAATAATTTCATGTTTTTTTATAACTTCTATATACCTAACAGTTTTATTATGCTTGTATTTTTTAAATAAAATCGAATCGAAAAAAATTTTAAAATTTTTTAGCAATTATTCAGTTCCTTTAGCTTTTCTTCTTTTAATTATTCTTAATTTTTCAGGTCAAATAAATACTTTAACAGGTATAAATGAAGAAAAACAAACAGTTGTAATTTATTTAGCGATGCCATTTTATTTATTGAGTGCGTTTTCTTACATTTCAGATTGTGCTGATCAAAGAAATAGAAATTTACAATTTAACATAAATGCTTTCGATTTATTATTATATATTGTTTTACCCTTCAAATTATTATCTGGTCCGATTGAAAATCCATCATTAATGAAAAAATTCGATAACATCAAAATTATAACAACATCTCATAGATTATTTTCATCTTTATCATGGATAGTTTTAGGCGCGTTTATGAAATTTGTAATAGGAAATAGGCTTGCACCTGCACAGATGATTTCATTTGATAATCCTTTAATGTCGTTCTTATGTGCAACAATATTTGAATTAAAATTTTATTTTGATTTTGCAGGATATAGTTTTTTAGCTTATGGATTTGCATTATTGTTCAATATCAAAATTTCAAAGAATTTTAACCACCCATTCACTTCTCATAATGTAGTAAAATTTTGGCAGAACTGGCATATTACACTTGGGAAATTTTTACAAAAATACATATTACATAAGTTTGTCTTTGGAATTAAATCTAGAAATTTTAAGGCAATATTTGCTTGTTTTATTTTTGTTGTTTCCGCTTTGTGGCATGGAATTACATTTAATTATTTATTGTGGGGTCTATTTCACGGGATAATTTACTTTGTGTATGTTCAATATATTAAGCATCTTAGTATTTCAAAAATTATAGGTTATACATCAATGTTTTTATTTTTTGTATTTGGTAGGTTTCTAGCGATTGATGCAAATGGTTCAAGATTATTAGGAAAGATATTTAATTTTTTTGATTTCCAAAGTTATACGGAATTTAGCCAAAGTGAAGTAAGTTTTATCAGTAACTTTTTTAACACAAGTAATTGGGGATTTATTTTTGCTATTATGCTCGCGATAATCTTTATTTTTTTTGAATTTGTTCAAAAAAGAAATAAAAAAAATAAATATAATTATTTTAGGAAACCATATGTCGTAATTGTACTTTTTTTAATGTTTATAAGTTTTGGCCTAAATACAGGAGAGTTGTTATATGCACGGATTTAAAAGAATATTTTTTGGTATTTTTTTTATTTATTTGACAATAATTAGTTCAATAGCTTTTTTAGAAAGTTTTTTTAATTTTAACGAAAATTATCTTATGAATAGACTTAAAGATGTCGACAAAATTAATGAGAAAAAAATAATTGTGTTTGGTCGATCTCATTGTGAATTTGGTGTTAAATCACAAATTATAGAATTATCTACTAACATAAAGTCTTTTAATTTTTGTAGTTCTGCTTATGAGTATGAAGTAGATATTCTTTTTGAAAAATTACATAGAGAATTAAATAAAGACGATGTTGTTCTTTTTGCAAAAAGATTACCGGTAATCAAACAAATAGATGACTCATATGTAGAAAAACTGATTCCAAATTTAGTAGGTAGAGCAAGGTTCATAGTTAATTATAACTCACGAAATGAGGAAATAATTAGCAACAGAATAAAAAATCAAAATAATAACGGTGATTTGCAAAATTTTAGAAAATTAGAAAATTTTGAAGTTATTTCGTATTCAAAAGCTAAATTTAAAAATATTAATAAAAACCTAAAATATCAGTTGAACAAGATTGAAAATAGCATAAATGAAAACACTCCGAAAATTATTGTAATTTCACCCCCTATTTTAGCAAACCAAAATGATGCTGACACATTAAAGATGATTATTAATAAAGTAGATACAAAAAAGTTCAGCAACTTAACTTGGATACCACCGTTAATATTAACTGAAAAAAAATATTTTACTGACGATGATCATGTAAATGAAAAAGGTAGATCGTTATGGACAGATTATTTAATTAAACAGATTAAAGAGAAAATATAGATTAATTTATTTGTTTTATTCTTATATTAATCGTTTCGATAATTTCGTTTAAACCTGTGATTTCAAAATTTTTTTGCTTGGCTATTTCACTCAACAGTAAATCAAATCTTTCAATTTCTTTATTATTATTATTAATAGCTCTAGCAACACTCGAAGGGGCATCTAATAATGACGATCTTTTTAAATATTTTTCAAAAATAATTAAATCTTTTTTATTCGCGCCAAGATTTAAAGTGAATTCTAATACTGAATTATAAATTTTTTTTGAATGTTCTATATTTTCTAAAATAGCATCCTTAATAGATAAAATTTTATTTTTTTTTATACACCTATAATTACCCGTTATTAACATTGGCCATTTAGCTAAACTTATTAAAGAACTCTCAAATATATTGAAATAAATAGGCAATTTTAATTTTTTAATATCAGTTTCCAATTTCTGTATAATATAATTAGATTTATCATCATTAAACTTAGCGATTTTAAAGTTTGAGGCTAATCTAACTTTAAGAAAATTACTTTTAGAAGGATTAGGCTTAAAAGCTTGAGGGTCCGGACTTGAGGCTGAAAAATAATTAAGATTTATATTTTCCCAAATTTCATAACTTTTATAGATTTTTTCCATATTATTCATTTGAATATTTTTTATTTTTTTTAAAAATATTGATGGTGGAATATTCATTACAGAAATCATCGGAATATTTTTTGTAGCTATTTCTTTTAACAAAACTGTAAGTTTGTGATCCTTGATATATTGATGTTCTTGCATCGCTAAAAAACAAATATCTATATTTTCTAAATTAGACCTAGTAATAGCATTTAATTTGCCTGAAAGTTTTTTTGAGTTTAAATTAACTTCTTCCTTATTTCTAATTGAAGGTATCGATACATTAATTCCCTCTGCATTTATTAATTTTGACTCTTGCTCCAAACACAATAAATCAACATTATGACCTGCAGCTAAAACTTTAATTGCTATAACGGAACCGTAAGAGGCACCGAGTATTAAAACATTGTAAGTTTTTTTCATTTGTAACTTTTTAACTCTTCTACCATCTCTATGAGTGTTCCTTCTGGAGCTCTACAAAACGTCAACTTAACTTTTTTATCATTTGATAGCATAGGCTTACATATAAACCTTATGCCTTTTTTCTTAAGAAGATTATATGTTTTTTCCAAATTATTGATAGTTACAGCAAAATGGGAAGCTCCAATTCTAGAAATATTGTACTCTTCATTCTCTCTCTTTTTCTTTTTCTTAAATTCTAAAAGCTCAATCATTACTTTACTATTTGCAGATTTAAGTTTGACAGTTTTAATTTTTGTTTTTTTTAAATTAGTTAGTTTATCCGTTACACTTCCTTGCTCAATCATTTTGATTTTTTTTTTAAAACCTAATATTTTTTCGTAAAACCAAATTGATTTTTCTATATTTTTTGTGACTATTCCTATATGTCTAATGTTTTTTACTATTTTCACTTAAGAACTCCTCAATACAAGTATTTAAGATTTTCATAGATTTTATAAGATCTTTTTTTGAAATAATTAATGGAGGGCCTAACTTTATCGAGTCTCTATTGGTAGCTACAACTAACAGACCCTTTTTCAAACATTTCATTGCAACTGAACTTGCTATATTTTTTGCTGTGACACCGTTATAATTTCTAAATATAATTGCTCATATTAAGCCTTTATTTGTTACATATCCAACACAGTTTAAATGTTCTTTTTTTATTTTTTTTAAATATATTGAAAAAACATTACCAAGTTTTCTAGATCTTTCTGTTAGTTTTAATCTATTAATTTCATCAATAGTTGCTGTTCCCGCGGCACATGCCAAGGGGTTTGCGGAATGGGTAGACTGTAAATTCGCATTAGGTATATTAATTAATTTTTTTGATGTAACCACTCCAGATAACGGCATACCAGAACCCATTCCTTTACCGCAACACACAATATCAGGAGTAAAATTATAATGTTCAAAAGCAAAATTTTTTCCTGTTCTACTAAACCCAGACTGCATTTCATCTATACTTATTAAGATATTGTTTTTTTTGGCAAATTTTACAAGGCTCTTAATATATTTAGATGGGTAAAAAAGAGATCCCCAACCTTGAAAGGCTTCAATCATGATACCGGAAATATTTTTTTTAAAATTGTAATTTTTTTTAAATCTTTTTGTTAAAGATTTTTCAAAAAAACCTGCTTTATCAAATCCATCAATCCATGGATAAGGGAAATCCAAATGGTAAATATCTTTATCTTTAGTAGTTATCCACTGAGACTGTTCTTTACTATCTGACATTTGTTGAGCGCCCATTGTTCTTCCATGCCAATTTCCTTTTAAGCAAATTATTCCTTTTTTAAACCTACTTTTCTTAAGTCCATTTAAACGCATTAATTTTAATGCAACTTCAGTGGCTTCAGTTCCAGCAGACGCAAAAAAACATTTGTCAAGTTTTTTTCGATTTACAAATTTTATAAGCTTAGAAATATATTCTTGTCTATACTTATTATAATAAACATAACTATGACTTAAAGAACTATTCAATACATTTATAATTTTTTTCTTAAATTTTTTGTTACTATGTCCAATATTTGTCACAAAAATTGTAGAGGTAAAATCTATGTACTTTTTATTTTTTTCGTCCCATATAAAGTAATCTTTTGATTTTTTCCAATAGATTTTGATAGGAGGAATCATTGAAGGGGGTTCAAATTTTTGAAAATATTTTGGTGTTTGGAATTTAAATTTCATTTTTCAATTTTAAAATATTTAAAGTTTTTCATTATATAATTTGCATAGACGATATCACTTGGATAATCAATGTCTACACAGATATCTTTGTTTACATAAGCCAATACTTTACGACCATGAATAAAATTTTTTTTTACTGATTGATTTTTAATTATATCAATATAACCGTTTCCAGCGTAAGTTTCATTGAAATGTTCTTTTGGTAAATTCAAACTTTCGATATCATATTTTTTGTTAAATGCTCCACACAATTTTTTGTTTTTAATAAAAAAAGTTTTATAGCTTGTTTCTGACATTTTCGTCACAGATCTTAATGATGAATACTTATGATATACTTTCGAAAATTTTTTAATTGCGTCATTTAGCACAGATAAATTTCTAGTTGGACAATTTCCTCTTAATAAAATAAAGAGATCAGGATCGTATTTATAATCTTTTATTAAAAATTTTGAAATTTCCTTTAAAAAATCTAAATCTGTTGCCTTGTAAGAAGCGTTTTTCTTAGATCTTAAATGAAGTATATCTGGTTTATATCTGTTAGCTATTTTTAGATATTTTTTTGAGTCACTTGAAAAAACTACTTTTTGAATAAATTTAGATTTTTTTGCTATTTTAATTGAATAAGCTAATATTGGGTGACCTTGAATCGGTAACAAATTTTTATTTTTTACTTTTCGCGAACCTGACCTTGCAGGAATAATTGCGCAAATTTTCAATTTTTTTTTCATATTATGTAATAGCCTTACTTATTTAGTTGGAATAACATTTTTTGCTTTACTGTTCAATAGTTGAACGTTATAAAAGTTCTAAATTTATCGTTTATTGAAACATATGTTAATTATAAATAAATTATGAAATTAATACAAAATAAGATTAAATTTCCTCCCCGAAAGAATAACAAGCAAATAATAAATTATTTTAAAAAACATAAAATCTGGCAACATTTGAAAAGTCCAATAATTAAAAAAAGAAATTTAAAGGACCTCATTGATCCTTGGACTAACAGCACATATTTACCTGAATTAAAAGATTTATATCTTTTACACTCTTTTGTAATTTTGAATAAAAGATTAACGATACTAGAATTCGGATCAGGATGGTCAAGTTTAATAATGGCTCATGCTCTGATGTTAAATAAATTAAAATATAAGAATAAAACTCACAAGATAAGAAAAAAAAATATATTTGAACTTCATATTCTTGAAAATGAAAAAAAGTTCTTACAGATTACAAAAAGAAGAAACAATAAAATATTAAAAAGATTTAAAGGAGTTAATTATCATTATTCAGATTGTAAAATGAGTTTATTTAATAACAAATTTTGCACAGAATATAAAAAATTACCATTGGTTAATCCTGATTTTATATACTTAGATGGGCCCGATCAGTTCAAAATCAAAAATAGAATCAATAACTTTACAATTTCGCATAGTGATATGATGCCGATGGTTTCCGATATATTAAAATTTGAGTATTATTTAGTGCCAGGGACAATAATAATTTCTGATGGAAGAAGAGCAAACTCATTATTTTTGAAAAATAACTTTCAAAGAAATTGGCTTTATTACTATGATAAAATGAATGATCAAAATATATTTTATTTAAATGATACTTCATTAGGACCGATAAATGATGAAATATTAAAATTTTACAGAAATAAGTCTTAATAATTTGACTATGAAATAAATTTAAAGAAATATAAAGTGAAGAAATTTTTATGAAAAAAATTCAAATTCATCTCGATGGTGCAGATAATAAAGAAATAAAAAAATATAAAAATCGTGTAAATGGTTTTACTTTTAACCCATCTTTATTTAGAAAATTGGGTGTAAAAGATTATTTGTTATACACCAGAAATCTTTCAAAACTTACAAAAAAAAAACCTCTTTCTATAGAAGTATTCGCTGATGATGAAAAAAATTGTTTTGATCAGGCTATTAAAATAAGCAAAATAAGTGAAAGCATTTATGTTAAAATTCCAATTACCTACACATCAGGTAAAAGTACTAAAAAACTCATAAAAAAATTAAGTGACAAAAATATTAAGCTCAATATAACAGCTATCTTTACTCTTAAACAAATAAAAGAAATTTATCCTTATATAAAAAATAAAAAACATATCTTATCAATTTTTGCGGGAAGACTTTTTGATATTGGTATAGATGCAAATAAAGAATTTAGGATAATGGCTAATTTTATTAAAAAAAAAACTAAGTGCTTATCTTTATGGGCCAGCTGTAGAATGGTTTATGACGTAATTGGCGCTGCAAAAGCTGGAGCAGATATTATAACTATTCCAACATCATTTTTTAAAAAAACTAAATCTTTTGGTAAAAATCCTAATAAATATTCTTTAGAAACTGTAAAAGGTTTTTATAAGGACGCAAAGAAATCAAATTTTAAAATAAAATGATAATTAGCAAAACACCATATAGGATTCCTCTTGCTGGAGGTGGAACAGATATCGATTTTTATTACAAAAAAAAAGGTGGGCTGTTCATTACATGTACTTTTGATCAAGGAATTTATGTTTCTGTTTCAGAAAGACAAATTGATAAAAAGATTTTAATTCAAACAACTGATACCCAGTTCTGCTACTCAGTAAAAAGAGTTAAACATGAAATTATAAGGGAGGCATTAAAGTATTTTGGAATTAAAAATAAAATACAAATTAATTGTTTCTCAACTCTACCAACTCAATCAGGGCTAGGCACCTCTAGTGCACTTATTGTCGGTTTAATCAAAGCTTTATCAAAATTAAAAAGAAAAAACTTATCAAATAAACAAATCGTGCAAATCGCCTATAAAATTGAGAGAATAACTTTAGGTTATAAGGGAGGTTGGCAAGATCAAATTGCTTCAACATTTGGCGGTGTATTGAAGGTTAATATTTCTAAGAAGGGGGGGTTTCAAGTGAAGAAACTTAAACTTCAAAAAAAAACTATAAGAAAAATAAATAATCATCTTGTACTAGTTTTTACAAACGAAATCAGAGATTCATCTAAGATAATTAATTCACAAAAAAAAGAGCAAAATATTAATTACTATGACGAGATTAAAAATTTTGTTCCTATAATTAATTCTGCAATTTTAAAAGGTGATTACAACTTAATTGGTAAAATATTTCATAAACACTGGTTAATTAAAAAAAAGTTAAGTAATAAAATTTCAAGCAATTCAATTGATAATATTTATTTAAAACTTCTCAAAGAAAAAAGTATAGTTGGTGGAAAGATCATTGGGGCAGGGGGAGGTGGTTTTTTTCTAATTGTTACAAAAAATTTAAAAAAAACCATTAAATTTCTAAAAAAGAAAAATTTTAATTTTTCTAAAATTAATATTGAAACTGAAGGTTCAAAAGTTATCTCCTCGTAAATTATTTTAAAAAACTCCATTCTAAAACTTTTCCAATATTTAAGTCTCTTCGAGCTTTTTTGCCTAAAATTTTATAATAATACTTGGGTAGTATTCCGCCCTTTTTGTAAACAAGAGCTGTCTTTACATTATTGAAATTAAGCTTTGAACCTTTTTTTATATTTTTTCTAACAACAAATTTTCTTATTAGTATATTATGAAGCACTTTTTCAGAAGCAAGAAACTTTTTTTCCTTTCCCCCTAAACTTATATAAGCTTTTCTACACAAATTTACCATTTGTCTGAACGTCGAAAATTCTAATGATGCTGCATGATCTGGTCCATGCATTTTTTTATTAAGGGTAACATGTTTTTCAATTATTTTTGCCCCCAATGTAGTTGCTCCAACTGCTCCTATTACACCTCTTCCATGTCCAGAAAAACCAACATCACTTTTTAAAATTTTTCTTAATTCCGGTATACAATTTAAATTTTTATCTTTTTCATCACTTGGATATGCTGAAGTACAGTGCAGAAAAATGTGCGGCGTCTTATATTTTTTAAATATCTTTTGTGTTTTTACTATCTCCGCATAAGTACACATACCGGTGCTAATTATTGTTGGAAATTTATATTTAGCAACAAATTCACAAAAATGATAATTATTTGCATCTATACTTGCAATTTTAATAAATTTTACACCAAGCTTTTTTGAAAAAATCATACTTTTTTCATCCCATGGTGTTATAATCAAATCGATCTTCAACTTTTTTGCGTAATTTTTTATTTGAAAATAATCTTTTTCAGTTAATTCTAATCTAATATCTGGATATACCCAGCTACCAAATTTAGTTTTTTCTTTTCTAATATCATTTGCATTTTTACTTAGATAGCCATTAGCAGTTCCCGGGCTTAAATTTATATTTACCAAATCACTAATATCTCTTTTTTGAAACTTTACTGCATCCGCTCCTGCCTTTTTTGACTCATACATCAACTTTTTGGCCAAAGATAAGTAGCCATTATGATTAATACCAATTTCAGCTATAATATATGGGTGTGATTTTAATTTAGATGCGAAATCCATTAAAATTTTTTATTAACAAAAGAATTATCTAAGCCTTCACATATACAATGTAAAATTGACATATGTGCCTCTTGAATGAATGAAGTTGTTTTGTTTTCAACTAAAATAAAAATATCTGAAATTTTTTTTAGTTCTCCCCCAGTTTTACCCACTAATGAAATTATTTTCATATTCTTTTTTTTCCCCTCTTCGGCTGCTTTGACTAAAGACATTGAGGCCCCAGATTTTTTATCACCGCCTCCCGTTGAAATCAAAAACAAAATATCACCTTCTTCACCATGCGCTTGAACTTGTCTTTTGTAAAAACTTAAAAATTCAAAGTCATTACACCATGCAGTTAATGCGGAGGACATTGTGGCTAAAGAAATTGCAGAAATTGGTGCTCTAGAACGATCTTTAAAAGTACATTGTAGTTCACCAACAAAATGCTCTGCATCAGCGCAAGACCCCCCATTTCCTGCAACTAATATTTTCTTTTTTCTTTTATTATTTTTCAATATCTCTTCACATATACTTTCGATCTTCTTTTTGTGAGTAACAAGATTTTTAATTACTTCAGAGCTTTCTTTAAAATAATCGTTGATATTTACCATGTGGCGAGCTTATATTTTTTTTTGCTAAATTCAATCTTTAGAATTGGCACTTTTCACTTTACTGTTTAGTGTCGAAGGATATAAAACTAGATCATTGTAGTTTTTATTAGAAAATTTAACGTAAAACAATAAAATGATAGAAGTACTCCCGCCAGCAAAAAAAAGGATCCTTATATTTGACAACCATGGCTCAGAACATGTTCAAAAAGTTTTACCAAAAAATTCATTTTCAATATTATTTGTAAGACATGAAAAATTTAATTTATATATTTTATTTAAAACTTTTTTAAAATTTAAATTTAGATATAGGGACTACCTAAAAACATATATTGAACATGTACGACCAAAAATACTTATAACAACAATTGATAATAATAAATTTTTTTACCAAATAAATTTTAAGTTTTTAAAAAAAATATCCATTCAAAATGCTAGAAGAACTGGAATACCGGAAGATTTATTTTTTAATATTAAAGAAAAAAAATTAAAATTATTTTGTGATATTATATTTACTCATAATGACAGTATTGCTTCATTATATAAAAAAAATATAAATTCAAAAACTTACTCAATAGGATCACTAAGATCAAACTTCTTTCCAGTTAGAAAAAATATTTTATTCAAGCTAGGTTATGTTTCTACGTTTAGAGATCGAAACATTAATCAAAAATTATACAATAATTATTTTTATGGAGATTTTAGAAAAGCAGAGGTGTTATTAATTAATCATTTAAAAAAATATAGTATAGAAAGAAATATTAAATTAATTATTTTAGGATGTGAAATTAAAGATTGGAAAAAAGAAAAAGAATTTTACGACAGTTTTTTAGGAAAAAATTATATATTCATAAAAAATTCAGAAAACAGAAATACATATTCATTAATTGATAAATTTGAAATTTTGGCTGGTATAGATTCAACATTGATATATGAAAATTTTGGCAGAGGTAACAAAACTGCATTTTTTTCTTACAGAAGTATGAAATATCCCTTTGATAGTAGAAAATTTGCCTGGCCTGCAAAAATTAAAATTGATAATAGTTTTTGTACCTCAAAAAAAGATTATAAGAACTTTAAAAAAGTAATTGATTTTGTTCTTAGGTGTAATAAAAACAAATGGAAAACTATATACAGAAAATATTTTAAATATTTAATGTTCTACGACTCTAAAAATAAAAAAATTAAGTCTTATATTAATCAAATCCTTAAAGAAATTTAGAATTCTTTATTAAAAATTTTTCAATTTTTTTAAAATCATTTGAATTTATATTTAGAGAAGATGGTAAAACTAATATTTTTTTCCAAACAAAATTAGTATTTTTCATTTTTTCTATTAGTTCATTTTTTAAAAATGGCTGTAAATGCATCGGTGTCCAGAAAGGCGCTAAATTTAATTTATTTCTTTTTGCATTTTTAAAAAAAATACTTTTAATATTTTTTTTACTTATTAAAAAATTTAACCAAATCATAGAATTGATATTTTTATCTAAAAAATAAGTTTCAAAATAATTGATTTGACTTGTATTAATATATTTTTTTCTTAATCTATTTTTTTTCATTTGTATTTTTTTAAACTCATTTAATTCACCGTAACCTAATGCTGCATGAATCCCTGTTATACGCAAATTTAAGCCAAAAGATTTATGAAAATATTGATTAGACTTACCATTGGTTGTTAAAAGAAAACTATTTTTGTAGATAACTTTATTATTTGTTGAAATGGCTCCACCACCACCAGCTGTCAAAGATTTGTTGCCATTAAATGAATAACAAACAACGTCGTTATATAAAGCTAGACTTTTTTTATTATATTTTGCACCTATTGCGCATGCAGCATCTGCTATTATTTTTAGGTTAAATTTTTTAGCTATTCTCTTTACTTTAATTAGGTCTGGAAGAAATCCCAAGGTATATACAGGACAAATAGCGAATATTCTTTGTTTAGTTTTTTTGTGATAAAAAAATTTACCCTTTTTAAAAGACATAAGTTTTAATTTATTTTCTACTTGATCTAAATCTATTGTTAATTTTTTTTTTTCTAAATCAAAAAACCAAGGAAATGCTCCAGACAATAAACATGCATTTGCTGTAGCTACAAAAGTATAAGATGGCATTATTATTAAATCATTTTTTTCCACACCAACTGCTTTAAATCCAACATATAATGCTGAACTACCTGAATTGGTTGGCACCACATATTTTGAACCATCAAGTTGTGAAATTTTTTTTTCAAATTTTTTTATAATAGATTTGCTTGCGGTAGAAATTTGATTTTTTCTTAAAGTATCGATAAGTTTTTTTTTTGATTTAAAAAAAAGATTGGGTTCTAAAATATTAATATTTCTCATTTAAATACCACTCCACAGTTTTTAATAAGCCACTTTTCAAATCTGTAAATTTAAAATTTTTTAAATTTTGTAAAGTTTTTCTCATGTTTGGAACCCGCCTTCTTGGAGAACCAGGAGTATTTTTAAATTTCTTTATTAAGCATTTTTGATTTACTATATTTTTAATCATCTTGGCTAATTCAAAAATTTTAATCTCTTCTTTCATATTTCCAATATTATAGATAGAATTATAATATTTGTTTGAAAATGATAATTTTAATATCTGATTTACAGCATCATCGATATAACAAAAAGCTCTTGAGTGACTTGGTGAATATATTTTACATATTTTTTTTCTTTTTATTTTATAAATTAACTCAGGAATAACATGAGAAAAACCCATTCTTGGACCATAGATATTATGTGGTCGAAATATAATATAGTTTAATCCACTCAAAGTTACAATTTTTTCATTAGTAAGTTTAGATAAATAATATGAGTCCCTAGGTCTTGTCTTGTTTAAAATTAACAAGTTATTTTTTTCTTGAGATGATGTAAATTGTTTTTTGTTTTCAATTAAAGGGGAGTAAACTTCACTGGTTGAAAAAAAAATAAATTTTGTCTTTTTTTTATTTTTTACTGTTCTTAGCAAATTTAGAGTTGAAACTAAATTAATATAAAAAGTATTTGTTGGATTTTTATTTACATTTTTTACACCAACAATAGAAGCTAAATGAAAAATAATATCAAATTGCTCTTTAAAGAATTTAAGATTTAAAAGATCTTTTTTAATTAATTTTATATTTTTATATTTTATTAAGCTTTCAAAAGCATAATCTAATTTTCCTCGAGAAAAATTATCTAGTAAAAATACCTTATGTTTTTTTTTTACTAAATGTTTTGCTAAGTTAAAGCCTAAAAAACCAGCTCCACCTGTGATAAGAATTTTACTCATGATATCTCCCTAAAATAAAAAATTTAAAATTTTTTTTTCTTAAAAAATTGATTTTTTTTTCATTTAATATATTATTCAAATCGAAGTACGATGTAGTCTTTGAAAAAAATTTACTCGGAATATTTTTGTAAGCCTTATGTTTAACGCAAAATAAAACAATATTAAATAAGGAAAATTTTGGGATTTTATTTTTTAAAACCATAGGATCATGAATAGTAATTTTAGATCCTTTTTCTTTAAGTTTTTTAATCAAAATATTTGTTGGACTATTTCTTACATCGTCAACATTTTCTTTATATGAAACACCCATAATTAAAATTTTCTTTCCAGAAAGTTTCTTAATTTTTCGCTGAATAAGTTCAAACGATGTTAAAGGCATTTTATTATTAATTTTTGAGGTTAGTCTTATAAATGGAAAGTTTATCTTTTTTTTATGAATAATTTGTGAAGATTTTATAGCAAACAAAGCATCTTTAGGCAGACAATAACCTCCGACACCAAGCCCAGGTAACATCATGTTCGAATGTGTTGGTCTTATTTTAATTGACTTTATTATTTTTAATAAATCAACTTGAATTAAGCTAGCATATTTTACCCATTCATCTACCAAAGCTATATTTGTTGCTCTATAAGAGTTTTCTAAAATTTTAGCTGTCTCACATTCAGTGATGGAATTAAGTTCAATTAGAGGAAATTTTTTAAAATTAATGAAAGTTTGTAAAAATTTTAATACTTTAATTTTAGACGCTTTATTATACCCTGAATAGCATCTAAAATTATTAATAATTGAGTTATAATATTTTTCACCGGGCATAACTCTCTCGTATGAGTAACCAAAAAATATTTTATTTAAAGCAATTCGTCTTTTTAAGAGAGTTTTTTTTATTAAAGGCATCAAAATTTTTTCATAAGTTCCAGGCGGTAAAGTTGTTTCTATTAATATTAAGGTGCCTTTTTTTACGTTTTTTACTATTTTGTCTGTAAGCTTAATTATATTTTTAAAAGAATTTTTGTTTCCAATAAAATCAAAATTTACGCTCAGAACAATAATATCCATCTTATTTAACTCATTTAAATTTTTAATAATCTTAATTTTATTATTTGAGCAAGAGAAAGAAAACTTTTTCTTTAAATCGTTATCTAATGAATCAAAAGGTAATTTTTTGTTTTTTATTCCTCTTATTAATTTAGATATTTTATAATCATCTATGTCGTGACCAAATGTTTGATAATAAAATTTACCTTTTACCTTAACGTTTGATAGAGCTACCGCCATCGGAAGACCTACGTAACCAAGTCCGATCACACATACTTTTTTTTGTTTCATAATTAAATACTGTTATAGTCTTCATTGTAAGGTATTCTTATTGGATAGTTTTCCTTTTTTAAATACGGGGCAGTTTTTATTGAATTGTGTCTAGCAATGTAAACCCATCGAACTTTTTTACTCAAATTTGGTTTTGTTCCATGGAATATAAAAGAGTGAAATATAACAACATCCCCAGCTTTAAGCTTTGGGGAAATTGATTTATATTTTTTGTATTTTTTTTTACTAAATAAATTTTTTAGTATCCCAACTCTTTTTTGTCCAGCGGCTGTCGCAGACAAATGATAGTCTTTATATCTAACGTGTCCCAACTCATGGGTCTTCGGTCTAAAATAAATTCCACCGTTATTTCTATTTATGTCAACAAGTGGAACCCAAAAAGTTATTACATCTTTTGAAATCTGATTTAATTCTTGATGCTGAGGAAGATTTGTTTTTTCTTTCGGATGATCTACTCTAACTTGTGGAGTATCAATAAAAACTGTTTTTGATTTTAATAGTAACTTACTTATATTTAAAAATTTTTTTGAAGAGGCAATTTCTACAAGACTATCACAATATTTTGATAGATCATAAATGTGACTTTTCAATTTAGGACTCTTATTTTTAAGTTTAAGATATTTTAGGTCTAAATCTTTATTATTTTTTAAAGAACTTTTTTCATTCAAGGAGATATTGGTAAGGTCATTTATTTGATTGAAAATTTTATTTATTTCTTTTTTAGAAACGTAATTTTTTAGAATTACATAACCATTTTTCCAAAAATTTTTGTATAAATTTTGTTTTCTCATTTAAAGTCTACCTTATATTTTTTTAATATTTCTATACCTTTTTGAAAAGAACTAAAATCAATAATATCATCAGTTTCAAGAGTTATTTTGAATTCTTCTTCAATAGCTGACATTAGTGTCATATGCCCAATAGAGTCCCACTCTTCAATTTCATTATACTTAAGTTTATCATTTACTTTTTCCTCTGAAATACTCAAAGATTCTTTAAAAAGCTCTTTTAATTTTTGTTTATTTTTCATAATAAATTATTTGATTGTATCGTTAATTGACTTTGAAATGTCTTCAGCAGTCAACTTAAATTTTTTTAATAAATATTTATACTCACCCCCATCACTATATTTATCATTTATACCATAAAATAATTGTTTTGCAGTTCCCCCAGAACTTGTTAAACATTCAGCCACCGCGCTACCTAAACCACCTATGATATTATGTTCCTCAATTGTAGCTATATAATTAAATTTTTTTCCACATTCTATGATTTTATTTGCATCAATCGGTTTTATAGTATGAATATTAATGACTTCTGCACTCAAATTTGATTTCTTAATTAAGTTTGCAGTCTCCATTGCTACGCTCAACATTGTGCCAGTAGATAAAATAGCAATATCTTTACCTTCTTTTAACGTAGACGATTTACCCAAACTAAAATTATAATCTTCATTGAAAATAAGAGGAATATTAGATCCCCCAGTTAATCTTATATACATTGAGTTTTTTGACAGGTAAAATGCCTCTAGAGCTTTAGCTAATTCTGTAGTATCCGCAGGTGATATTACATCTATGTTTGGGATTGACCTCAAAATTCCTAAATCTTCAATACAGCAATGAGTATAACCTAATGTTCCTAAAACCAATCCACTAGCCAAACCAATCATACATACTTTCTGATTCATATAACCCAAATTCACTTTTATTTGTTCTAAACATCTTGCAGTTTGAAAGGGAGCAAATGTAGTAGTTATTACGTTATGTCCCTCACTGGCTAGCCCTGCCGCAATGCCAAGCAAATTTTGTTCAGCTATTCCGACATCGATATATTTTTCGGGATATTTTTTTCTAAATCTGTCTAAGCCAGCAGATGTTGACACATCTCCAGTTACGATTAAAAGTTGATCATCTATTTTTGCCAGCTCAAGAGCCATTAAACCAAAAGATGCTCTCATTCCTAATTTTGGCCAGAGTTTTATACCACTAGATGTTATAAATTTTTTATTGCTCATTTAATTCTTTTAAGGCTTCTTCATATTGTTTTTGGGTGAGTATTTTATGATGCCAATCATTATTATTTTCTGCAAAACTAAAACCTTTACCCTTTATTGTTTTTGCTAAAATTAATTTTGGACGTGAAGCAGATTTTTTAAAAGCATTGTTAATTTCATTAATATCATGGCCATTTATATTAATTACCTCCCAACCAAAGCTTTTCCATTTTTCAAATAATTTTTCAGATGACATGATCTCATTATTTGATCCAGTTTGTTGAAAATTATTGTTATCCAAAATTACAGTCAAATTTTTTAAATTAAAATGACTTGCTGACATTGCAGCCTCCCAAACTGACCCCTCATTACATTCTCCGTCACCAATTAAAACATATACTTTTGATGATAAGGATCTTTTTTTAATTGACATCGCAACCCCGATACCTAATGATAATCCCATGCCCAAGCTTCCGTTTGAAAACTCAATACCTATTTTTTTGTTTATTACAGGGTGGCCTAACAAAAAACTTCCATTTTTTTCAAAAAGTTTTAAATCATCTTCTTTTATATAACCCATCTCATATAATATCGAATAGAAACCAAGACAAGCATGACCTTTACTTAATATAAATCTATCTCTTTCTTGCCATACAGGATTTGAGACATCAAATTTCAAAAATTTTTTGTACAATGTAGAAAGAATTTCTACAGTTGAAAGAGATCCTCCAAAATGAGAACTGCTAGCACCTGCGCTAAGAGCCATATTTAAAATATCTTTTCGAATTTTTTTGGATAAACTTTTAATTTCACTTATTTCATTTTTATTCACTACTAGTAACCTCCAGTAATATTTATTACCTCTCCAGTTATGTAAGAAGATAAATCTGATCCTAAGAAAGAAACTAGTTTCGCAATTTCTTCAGGATTAGCTGCTCGCTTTAAGGGTATTTTATTTAAAGTTTCTTGTAATATTTTATCAGACAGACCATCCTTCATCATTCTAGTTTCAGTTAATCCAGGTGCAACGGCGTTTACACGTATTCCTAAAGATCCCAGTTCTTTTGAAAGGACTTTTGTTAAGGTTATTAACGCAGATTTACTCGCTGCGTATCCTGATCTACCAGAGTCGGACTCCTGCGCGGCATTTGATGCAATATTTATGATAGATCCTTTTTTTTGTTTAATCATTTTTTTTAAAATTTTTTGTGTGAGAATTAAATTTGAAAAGAAATTTACTTCAAAAATTTCACGAATTTTTTCTATTTTTGTCATTAAAAATAGTGCAGTATGATTTATACCAGCGTTATTTACTAAAATATCAATCTTTTCATTTTCTAATAAAACTTTTTCCAAAATAGCTTGATTAGAGGATATTTTTTCTAATTCCATTTCATATACTTTAATATCATTTTTAAATTCTGAACTTATCTTTTCAAATTGCTTTCTTGTTTCATCATTTATTTTTCTAACGCAAGAAATAATATTGCATCCATGTTTTGAAAATTCTTTAACAATAGCCAATCCTATACCTCTATTAGAGCCTGTTATTAGTGCTGTTTTGTTTTTAAACATAATAAGTTTATGTTGAAAGTTAAACCATTTAGTTATATCGTTCAAAAGTTGAACAGTAAAGGGTTAAAAATTTAGTAATATTAAGATTTAAATGAGTAGTGTTAAAATAATAGCCGAAGCAGGCCCAAATCATAACGGAAATATTAATCTTGCTTATAAACTAGTTGATATTGCTAAAAGATCGGGCGCAGACTACGTTAAATTTCAAACATCAATACCTAGCGAGCATATTTCCAAATATGCTTTAAAAGCAGATTATCAAAAAAGAAATACTAAAAAAAATCAATCACAATTAGACATGTCAAAAAAAATGACTTTAAGCTTCAAAGAATTTAAACTTTTAAAAAGATATTGTGACAAAAAAAAAATAAAATTTTTGTCAACTGCTTTTGGTTTATCGTCAATAAACTTTCTTAAAAAATTTAAAATGGAATACTTTAAAATTCCTTCTGGAGAAATCAATAATGTTCTTTATTTAAAAAAAATTGGAAGATTAAAAAAGAAAGTAATTTTGTCTACTGGTATGTCAACTATGAAAGAAATTTCCTACGCTCTAAAAATTTTAACATTAAATGGAACAAAAAAGAAAAACATAACTGTTTTACAATGTAATACAGAGTACCCAACACCATTAGCGGATGTAAATCTAAGAGCAATGCTTGAAATTAAAAAAAAATTTAAGATTAATGTAGGTTATTCTGACCATACCAAAGGGACAGAAGCATCAGTTATTGCAGCCTCTATAGGAGCCTCAATAATTGAAAAACATTTTACTATAAGTCAAAAACTAAAGGGTCCTGACCATAAATCTAGTTTATTAGAAAAAGATTTAAAAGAAATGATAAAAAAAATTAAAAATGTAGAAGTTATATTAGGTAATAAAATTAAAAAACCTACTAAAAGCGAAAAGAAAAATATTAAAATTGCAAGAAATTCAATTGTAGCTAATAGAGATATATTTAAAGGAGAAAAATTTACTTATAAAAACCTTACAGTCAAAAGACCTGGTTCTGGAATATCTCAAACTAATTTTTTTAAAATGTTAGGTAAAAAAGCAAAAAAAAATTTTAAAAAAGATCAATTAATATCAATATGAAAAAATTATGTTTTATTACCTCATCTAGAGCAGACTATGGAACAATTGAAATTCTCATAGACCAGTCGCTAAAATCAAATAATATTCAAAGTAATTTAGTAATTACCGGCAGTCACTCGAACTCAATATTTGGCAGTGATACTGAAATAAAAAGAAAAAAACGACTATCCATTTTCAAAATTCCTATAAAAACAAAAAATATAAATACAGTTTCAGTTTTAAACTCTTTTGCTGATTCAATAAAAAAACTTACAAAATTATTAAAAAAAATTAATCCTGATGTAGTAATTATTTTTGGTGATAGATATGAAATGCTATCTTCTGCGATAACAGCTTATGTTCTAGGAATTAATATTGTTCATATAGCAGGTGGAGAGAAAACAATCGGTTCTTTAGATGATGGATTTAGAAACAGTATAACTAAATTATCAAATCTTCATTTTCCCGTAACTGAAGAATATAAATCTAGATTAATACAAATGGGTGAAAATCCTAAAACTATCTTTAATTATGGCAGTCTCAATTATGAAAAAATTAAAAAAAATAATTATTTATCAAAAGAAAAATTAGAAAAAAAATTTAAATTTAAATTTCTAGAAAGAAATATTATTGTTACTTTTCATCCCTCAATAGACAGCGAAGAATCAGTTAATGATTTAAATATTCTTTTAAAAGAGCTTAAAAAATTGAAAAAAACACTGGTAATAATCACTTCGCCGAACGCTGATGCGAAAGGAGTGGTTCTTATTAATAAAATTAAGAAATTTATAAAAACCCATAAACTTAGAAATTTTCATTTTATTAAATCAATGGGAAGTCAAAATTATCTGTCTACTCTTAGATATGTTGATGGAACCGTAGGTAACTCCTCAAGCGGAATATCTGAGGTGCCCTTTTTTGGAATTGGGACTATAAACCTTGGCGACAGACAGGCTGGAAGAATTTTTACCTCAAGCATTTTTAACACAAAAATTAATTCTTTGAGTATTAGAAATTCATTAAAAAAAATATTTAGTAAAAAAATGAGAAGAAAATTCAAAATAAGTAAAAAAATCTATGGCAGCGGAAATAGTTCTAAAAAAATTATTAATAAAATAGTAAAATTTAATTTTAAAAAATATAAAAAAAAAATTTTTTATGATTTGAAAACTAATTTGAAATAGACTGCCTTTGAAAGGTAATTACTTTTGATCCATTTTTTAAGTTTTGCACAATTGTACTACCCATACCAACATTGCATAAGCTTCCTATTTTTAAATTTTGATGAACTCTACAACCTGACCCAAAAAAACTAAATTTACCAATTTTACACTTACCCCCTATTATATTTTGGGGCATTAAAGTAACATAATCTTCCATTCTTACATTGTGACCAATATCATTAAAATTACTTATAATGTTATAATTGTTTATAGTAACATCATAGCTTAAATGGACGTTATTGAAAATAATGTTACCAGTTCCAATTTTTAAAGAAGACGGTTTAATTATATTTGGATGAATGAGATTTGGAATTCTATATTTTCTAGTTTTAATTTCTTTTTGGTATACCTTTTTTCGTTTGATCGGGTCCATAAGACCGCAGATAGCATAAATATTCTTTTCATCAAATTTCTTTAAATTGGATATAACTTTAATACCATCAATTTTTTTTCCTAACAGTTTTTTATTTGAGTCAATATATCCAATTACTTTCCAACTATTTTTTATGTAAAGATTTATTTCTTGTATAAGTTTAAAGATTTCTCTTCCTGAACCACCTGCACCAAATATTAAAATCTTTTTCATTTAAAAATATTGATATTAATCTTTAATATCTTCCTTATTAAATATTTTACTTGCTTCGGCAGGCTTAAAAATACTTTGACCTTGCTTAGTCATAAATTTAGAAATAAAATTTTTATCTTCTCCAGCCAAACACAGACTACTATGTTCTCTGAAATATTTAATTCTAAAACCAAAATCAACTATCTCTTTTAGGGGTTGTTTTAAAATATTTCCAATTTTTATATGAACATATGGGCAAACTAGAACATCACCAGTTGGAGTTATATAAAGTCTATTAACAGTTGTGCATCCAAGTATTTTCTCGTTTTTTTTATCAAAAGGATTCCATAGATTTCGAACTAAATTACCGTATTTTTTTCTTAACATTTTAATGTGCTCCCTATCTTTATCATCACAAATTATTTCCTCCATTTTTTGCCACATACCTGCTGGGACAGCAACATTTAAAAGCGTTTTGTACTTTTGTTGTTTGGAATATTTTAATAGCTCTTCAAAGTCAGGATTAAAAGCATTGTAATGACCTACAGTAATATTTAAGTATGGATCCATTCCAACATCTTGTACATGTTTTAAACCTTCAATTGCTCGCTTCCAAGATTCTTTTCTACCTCGAATATCGTCATGAACTTTTTCATCCATACTATCAATACTTACAGAAACTCTACTAACTTGAAATTTGGCAAGTTTTTCTGCCATTTTTCTATCTAGATAGTATCCATTTGTAGTAAGATATAAATAAAACCTCTCTGGCTTAATTGCTTCTAAAGTTTCAAATAACAAATCTGGTCTTAGTAAAAGCTCACCACCTTGAAGATCAAATTCAAAATACCCTAACTCATCGGCTTGATCAGCCAAATTACCAATTATCTTAGGTGACAAATATTCCTTTACATGATCCCCCTTTGGAGAGTTTGTAAAACAATATTTACATCTTAAGTTGCAAGCATTATTTAAATTTAAATCTATTCCTCTTGTTTTTGTTCCTACTTTTCCGTCATTTTTATTTACGTAAGTATAAAAATCTCTAAGTTTTTTCACTAATCGGGGTTTATTTAAAAGTGGTGAATTTTTTGGCATTTATTTTTCAATCTTAAATTTATCAATTACGTCAGGTAAAATTATAGTAAATTCACCATAACATGCTATTTGATTTTCAACTATACCCTTTGCAGAGCAATTAGCAACACCTCGTTTAAAATTAATAATTTTTGTTTCAATATTTAACTTTGTATTCGGTGTTATTTTTTTCTTGAATTGCAATTTTGAAGCCGAAGTTAGGTATACCACCTTTCCTTTATGCTCAGGTATTGTTAGTAAGGCCATTGCTGCCATTTGTACCATAGCCTCAGTTTGAAGCATTGCAGGCATATTAGGATCACTAGCCCTATGTACTTTAAAAAACCATTCATTTTCACTTAAATTCTTGTATCCTTTAGCATACTTCTCCGGGACAACATCATCAACATGGTCAATCATTAAATAAGGATCTCTATTTTGCTGATATTCTAAAATTTTTTTTTTATCTAAAATCATTTATTCAAAACTTACTATTCTGGACAAAGAGTTAATAGTGTCTACACCATCCCATATCAAGTTAAAATTAAAGGCTTTTCCTATTTCTACAATTCTATCAGCTCCCAACAAATTTTCTGTTAAAATTAAATTTTCAAATTCTTTCTTTTTAAATCCAAATTGTGTAACTGTCTGACATTTTTTTTTTATATAATTTGGCATTTTATTCAAATGTTTAACATTTATTTGAAAAATAATTCCGTTCACACCTCTAATATCTTCAATATTAATATTTGAGTCTTTTAATTTTACAGTATATAAATAATTTTCGTACATTTTAACACTGCCTAATTCCTTATATTTCATTATTTTGTTTATCAAATTCGAGTATTTATCTATCATATGAACTTCATCAAAATTGAATTTTTGCTTAGCAATTTTGCTTATCTTATCCAGAAAATAATTTTTCTTTTGCACATTTTCATCTCCTAACCAAAATAAAAAATGTGGTGAATTACAAGCTAACTGGTTCATTGAATAAATGTCATAAAAAAATTTCCGCGCAATAAGATCTATTGTTGATTGTTTTAGGGAATTAAATTTTTTTGTATTTATAATAGATATTGAGTATCTATCTGCGAAGCAAACATCAATACATCTTGCAGGAGTATGTATTTTTTTTAATTTTTCTACAGTTGTGTCTCCACCCCATATAATTCTTGCATCTGATTTAGAAGAAATATATTTAGAAATATAATCTTCTTTGTCGTGATCGTATTTTAAAAACAAATTACTTTTTTTTAAATTGACATATTTTTTCAAAGAAAACAATTTTTTTATGCATTTTAATAAAATGTCTATTTCTTTAAAATCTTTAGAAGGTAGTTTTACAATATTTGAATTACCACTTAGTAAACCTATCATAAAGGAGTATATAAAATTTATAGGAACATTATTTGGGCACACATGAAAAACAAATCCTCTACCTATTCTAAAATTATTGGTTTTATGTTTATGCTTTAAATTGAGAATGTTTCTTTTTGCACACCAAAAAATCAAATAATATAAATCTGGATACATTTTAACTATTTTAATTTTTTTAATTTCTTCAGATAGGTCATCCAAAAAATCAATTGAAAGTTCATTAAAAGGTTTATTAATATTTAATTTCAAATTATCAATTGATTTAATTTTATCTTGCATCACTACAGCCTCTTATTTCAGCTTCTTTTGCTCTACCGTGAATTTTAAAATGTGTGCCATTTAATCCACAGTTGCATTTAATATTTCTGATTTCACCCAAGTCCTCTGTAATTATATTGTGCCCTGGATAACTAGTAGGTAGAATAGATAGTATCTGAATTAAACCTTTCCTATTATTTGGTAAAATATTAAAATTTTTATCTCTTATAACAATGTCAGAAAAAATTGAGGAAACAAAATATCCATTTTTACATTCAAAAAAAATAGAACCAGTTTGTTCAATTAAACCATAATAATTAAAAATTTTGTTTATATTAAATTTTTTTTTTATTTTTTTCTTAAATGACTCATTAGAAATCCCAATATCGCTAAGTTTTTTCCAACCACCTCCGTGTATTAAAGTTGCATTTTTAAAATCTAGATAATTATCATTAATTTTTTTATAAAAATCTTTAAAAATAGATGATGTAAAACCAAAAATATAAAACTTTTCCTTTGAAAATTTTTCCATAAATTTTTCAAGTATTTCGTAATTTATTTCACCATCCTCTTTAAGCAAGTAACATTGTTTTGACGCTAAAATAGAAAAACCATATAGGGCTGCTAAGCTTGCAGAAAATCTTTTTCTATTAGACTTCATGGGGTCTTTTTCAATAAATAGCATCGGTCTTCTTTGCTTTCCAAATTTTTTAGATAAAATTTTATTTAAGACTTTCATTTGATTCTCAGAGTTAATTTTATCCAAATAAATTTTTGATTTTTTACCTGAAGTTGTGCCTGATGAAGATAAAGTTTTAAAAATTTTGTTTTCATTAATACTTAGTAATTTTCTAAATTTAAAAATTTGAACTGGTAAAAACGGAAGATTGTGTAATTTGCTTAAACCCCCTTTTTTTAGGTTAATTTTTTTGACAAAGTCTGAATATTCGAGACATTTCTTTTTATGATATTTAGTAAGATTTTCCAAAGTATCTGTAAATAAAGACTGATGCTTCTTATTTTTAGAATTAAATATATCAGAGTTTTCTAAAAATTTATTAATGTAATTCATTTTTTATCAACTTATTTGTATCAATTTTTTTTCTTTTATTTAATGGAAACGATTTCACTTTTTTGACTATAAAAAAATTTTTATTTAATTTTGTTTCTGAGTATATTTTTTCTAAAATATATGAAACAGATTGTTTTGAAACGGTAAATAGATATATCTTCTCATCTTTTTTAACAAAACAACATTTAATTTTTTTATTTTCCATTATACCGCTTAATTCATCAAGATTAATCCTCAAACCGGAAATTTTAATTTCTCTTTTTTTTCTTCCTACTAAAAAGAAGTACCCATCCCTATCAACCCTAGCTAAATCACCTGTTTTCAATATTTTGTTTTTTTTATAATTTTTTGATAGATCCTTGTAGCTCAAACTATATCCCATGAATACATTTTTACCCTTGTAAGAAATTTCACCTACTTTGTTTAAATTTTTAAATTTTCTTAAAAACATTTTTCCACCCGGTATTACTTTTCCAATACTTCCAATTTTTTTTCTTGCTATTTTAAATGGCAGGTAACTCATTCTTGGTGAAGCTTCCGTTTGGCCATACATTTGTATAAAATCTATTTTCATTTTTTTACATGAGTTTAAAAAATATAAAATCGTATTTTCATTCATATTACCACCTGCTTGAGTCAAATATTTTAAAGTTGGTAAATGTAAACTAGAAAATTTCAACTTTTTTAAAATTTCATAATGGTATGGCACTCCACCGAAACTATTTACTTTATATTTATTAATTTTGTCCCAAAAGTTTTTATCAAAGAAAGTTGAGTTGTTTAAAACTATTTTAGAACCTTTTACAAAATGAGTATTGATTATTGACATTCCATAACTGTAACTTGGTGACATTGTTGTAATAGTTGTATGCCTAGAATTGATTTTAAGATATTTTGAAATATTTAATGCATTATCTAATATATTCTCCTTGCTTAATTTTACAAATCTTGACGAACCAGTGCTCCCAGATGTTGATAGTAATAAAGCCAGGTCATTATTGATTTGAATTTTTTTTTCGGAAAACAGATATATATTGTAAACCCCGTAAGATTTTATAAATTTATAATTTTTTAAGAGAGTTTTATTAGAATTATTAACAATTAAGTAATTTGGTTTATATAAGGTTGAAATCTTCTTTATTTGAGATTCATTAGTATTTTTATCAACTAAAATTTGTTTAATGTTACTTTTCAAAAAATATAAATATAGTTCAATATATTCTAAACAATTATCAGCCAATATGAGACACAAGTCTCCCTCTTTGATAAAATTAAGTTTCTTAGATGATTTTGAAAATATTCTATTATAAGTAACTGAATGCCCATTTTCATCAATTAAAAAGATATTAGATGAAAATTTTTTTACATTTTTTTCAATAAAATTTTTATTCATTTTTAAAACCCATTTTTTACAAATTTTTCAATAATATCCAAGCCTGGCTCTCTACTTTTTTCAGGATGGAACTGACAACCAACAATATTGTTATTTTTAACTATCGCGGGAACTTTTTTCTCACCGAAATTATAGTATGCTAAAAGATTTTCTTCCTTAACATTGGAAGCAAAGTATGAATGAATAAAATAATATTCATTTTTTGTTAAAAAATTAAATTTCGTGTTACTTAATTTTTTATTTAATTTAAGATTATACCAACCTATATTGGGTACTTTTAAAACTTTCGATTTCAAAGGTACAACGTTTCCTTCAATTAGATTTAAACCTTCACACATTCCAAATTCATTACTATTTTCGAATAATAATTGCATTCCCAAACAAATACCTAATAAAGGTTTGTCGTTAGAGTAATTTTTAATGGTGTCAAAAATTCCTTTTTTTTTTTAAATAATTTACTGTATTTTTAAATGCACCTACACCTGGTAAAATTAATTTTTTTGAAGATATAATAACATCTTTGCTTTGACTAATTACAACATCACTTTCAAATTTTTCCACAGCTCTTAAAACACTGAGTAGATTTCCATTTCCAGTATTAATTATTACGATTTTACTCATTTATACTCACTTATTTAAACCTTGCTTGATTTGCTGCACGGACAAAACGTTGTAATGCAAAACTTTAGATAAAGCCAAAGCGTCAACTTTTAAGTCACCTAAATCTCGTACATGATTTAAATTTCCGACTCCTCCACTGTAAATAATTGGCAAACTTGTTGAAGATTGTACTAGCTTAATTAAATCATAGTCAGGCCCTTGGCCAGTTCCCTCAAAATCAATTGATGTTAAGAAAATTTCTCCTACCCCGTAATCCTCACATTTTTTAACCCATTCACTCACTTCTAGACCAGTTTTATCTCTACCATTTGTTATAAACACCTCCCAGCGATCTTTAGAAAATTTTTTCGTTTCTATTGAAACAACAATGCTTTGGCTACCAAATTTTTTTGAAAGATCTTTTAGAAAATTAGGATTTTTTACTGCTTGTGAATTTATAGAAATTTTATCTGCTCCAGATATAAAAGATTTTTCAGCATCCTCTAAATTTCTAATACCTCCACCTACAGTCAAAGGAACAAATATTTCTTTAGATGCTTTATAAATTATATCTGCCAATTGGTTTCTTCCATATAATGTAGCTACCGTATCTATAAAAATTATCTCATCTATTTTTTCATTGTAATATTTTTTAGCATAGTACCCAGGGTCGCCTACTATTTTTAAACCTTCAAGATTTATACTTTTAATTAAATTTTGACCTTTAATATCTAGCCTTGCAATTGTACGAACCTTTTTCATATACATTATTTCCAGACCGCATGCTTAAGTTCCCACTTTGATCCATTTTTTTCCCAGATATTCTTGGATCTAAATTTATCAATTGTTTCAATAAACTCGATTTCTGTCATGTCCAAATATTTCAATATTTCTTTGAAATATAACTTTGGAAATTCCCCGTCATATTTTTTTACTAAACTCACTCCTTCCTCTCTAGTAATAATATTATTTCTAATTTCCAAAGCTGCATCCTCTGTAGCTCTACCTCTTCCAGTTTTAATAAACCAAGTGTAATAATGTAATCCGTCTATTTTATCATCAAGACTGGCATATTTTGTATAGGTGCCTTCACTTCTACCATGAGGATTTACTTCAAAATTTGTTTTTTCTTTAGCAAAATAAAAATTTGACTGCGGATTATAATTGATGAAATAAGGTAATTGTAATACTTTTATATTTGTATCAATAAAGTCTTTTTCTTTTAGTGGCATATAAGGTATTAAATCTTTTTTTGTGATATTAAATTTTTTAAGTTCGTCAATAGAATATCCAGCATAAAATAAATCCTTTTCATTTTTATAAGTATATAAAGAATGATTCAAAAATTTATTGTTATACGAGTGAATATTCCCCCCCGAACCTCTCTCTGCCTGACTATCACCGTAAATTACTAATTTTATCTTTTTCTCTTTAGCTACTCTTAAAGGAAAATACACCTGACCTTGAGCAAACGGTTGGAATGGATGTAATAAATTTTTAAAGCTGAGTTTTGTTAAAGTCCTGTGTACTTGACCGTTTGGTTTATGAAAATAATTATCATAACCAGAGTCTACCCATTGTATATAATTTCGCCAACCTACATCAGTATACATGTGTGGAGCCCAAGTACACGTTAAAGGATTCATATTATACTTTTCTTTAAGAACATGGGCTACAAATCGTGAGTCCTTTCCACCACTTCCAGGTATTAATACATCATAATATCCATCGTCTCTTCTGTATTGATCTAATAAATCTTTAAGCTCTTTTTCTCTTTCTTTCCAATCTATGTTTTTTTTATACTCGTAATAAGAACAAGCGGAGCAAACCTGTTTTTCGTTAAATAAAGTCCTTTGTTGATATTTACCTTTTCTATCTTCATGGGTTACTGAGCCTAAAAATCTTTGATTAGACTCCACACATTTTATGCAAAATTTTATCTCAGAAGCATTCATATAATTTACTAAATATTATGTTCAATATTTGAACGCTATATAATTTTATGCTAAATATCAATGTAAATTTTACCTAATATTATTATGAAAAAAAAATTGATATTTATTTCTTCTTATAACTACGACTCTTTACTATTTGATAAATTCGACTTACAAAATTTTATTGACTCAACCAAAATAGATACTGAGTTATGGAAACTTGACTTTAAAAATAATGATATAATAAACAAAAATAATAATGTTTATTACAAAAGCAAACTTCAAGAGTCTGAACTTAAAAAAGAAATAAAAATAATTAAAAACTATATTGATTTAATTAAACTAATAAAAACCACTAATAACAATTGTTTCATTTTTGATTTCGATTTTATTATGAGAAATCCTTTTTTTTCACTTATAACTAAATTAAATGGTGCAAGATTAATTTTTCATGGTCTTGCTCAATTTCCTATTGTAGAAATTAAGACTGGAGATTTAAAAAATAAATTGAAAAGTATAAAAATAAAAGATCTTTTTTATTTCTTCTTAAAATTTTTAAAATTTTTATACAAAAAAATTGTATTTTACTTATTTTCTGTAAAGCTTGATATATTTTTTTATAATGGAATTTTTGAAAAAAAAAATTCAAATAAAATCTCAAAAAAAAGCATTGGTTTATTCACAAGAGATTATGATCGTTACTTAAAAGAAAACAATAATAATAGTTCTAGATTAGTAAAAGAGGATTATATTTTATTTATCGATATGGGTTATCCTATTCCTTATGACAACTATTTTAGTGAAGAAAAACCTGTCACCTCAGCTGAGGAGTACAATAATGCTATGCTTAAATTGCTAAATTCAGTTCAAAAATATTTTCAAAAAAAAATAGTTGTTGCACTTCATCCGAGATCTAACAAAACTAGTTTTAATAATTTTGAGAGTTATAAAGGTCAAACCGATCATTTAGTGAAACATTCTTACTTTGTAGTTGCGCATGACAGTCTAAGTTTACAGTTCGTAGCTTTATGGAATAAACCATGCTTGCTTTTATACAATAACGATATGATCAATAGATTAACAAAAAAAAAAGAAATCAATTGGTTTATTGAGAAAATGAATCTTCAGTCTTTAAATATTGATAAGTTTGATAATGATGAAATTAAATCTAAAATAGATTTCATTAATATGAACTTAAAAAAAAATTATTATGAAAAATTTATAAACGAGTTTATCATAGACCATCACGTCAAAAAGCAAACGACATCTAATTCTATGCCTGAATTGATTATTGAAGAAATATGCAAATATCAATAACATTAAAATAAGGTTTTTTGCTTTAAAAAAAACAATTTTAAAAAAAAATATTGAATTTTAAACAAATATGATATTTAATGTTCATTAATTGAACGCTAAGTAAAATTATGAATAAAAATATTAATCAAGATGAACATAAGATTTTAAGAAAAATTGAGAGTAAACCTCAAACTTCTCAACGTGAATTAGCCAAAGAACTTAGTTTTAGTCTAGGTAAATTAAACTATTGCTTGAAAGAACTTAAAAAAAAAGGATTTATTAAAATACAAAACTTCAAAAACAATAAAAGAAAATTGAACTATCTTTATGTATTAACACCAAAAGGTATAGCTGAAAAAACTAAAATTACTTTAAGGTTTATGAAACAAAAAATGAAAGAATATGATGAATTGAAAAAAGATCTTTCACAAAAAAAATGAATTTCTTACAAATTTTAAAATGTCAAAATATTTTTGACAAAAGTCAGAAAAAAGAACATTTGTTTCTTTTTATTCTAATTTTGATTACAATGTTGTTTGAAGTTTTTAGCGTTGGTTTAATTGTTCCAGTGATAATGACAATTTTAAACCAAGATGTAACGACTTTTTTTCCCTTTTTACAGCCTATTATCGATTATTTTGGAGAAGAAAGTAACAAAAAACTTATTATATTTACTTCATTAGCATTAATTACCTCTTACTTTTTAAAAAATATCTATTTACTTTTTTTTTTAAATGTAGAGGGCAAATACTTAGCCAAAATTGAAAAAGTTATAAAATTTAAATTATTCAAAAAGTATATCTCTTATAGACATTATAATTACTTTAAATCAAATTCATCCAAACTGATGAGCAATATAATAATTGATATACCAATTGTGGTAACTGCCATAAGAAGTTTATTATTATTTTTTGCAGAACTGACTGTTGTAATTGGTCTTTTTGGATTACTCTTTTTTGTTGAGCCACTGATGATGTTATTTAACTTCATTATCGTTATTACTGGTCTCTTTTTTTTTAATACTTTCTCAAAAAATAGAATATTAAATATTTCCTCTATTAGAAAAAAATCTACAGACGAATTATTTTTAACTTTAAATAATGGTTTCGACTCAGTTAAAGAAATAAATTTGTTTAATAAGAATAATTTTTTTGAAAAAAAATTTAGTAAAAACAATAATGAAATTTACTCTGTAAATAAAAAATTTCATGTTTATCAAGGTTTACCTAAAATTTTTTATGAATTTTTGGGTGTATTCATGTTAATGACTATTATTATTGTAATGGCAATAAACCTAAAAGATGTAAATTTGATGATTACTTTTTTAGCTATAGCGGGAGCTTCAGCTTTTAGATTAATACCCTCAGCAAATAGACTCTTAAACTGTTATCAATATTTAGGTTATGCTGAAAAATCGATAAAAGTAATTAATGATGAATTAAAACTGGACAAATTACAAGAGGCTAAAATAAATGAGACAATTAATTTTAAAAAAAGTATAATTTTTAAAAATGTGTCCTTCAAATATGACACTAAAAACAACTATATTTTAGAGGATATTAATTTTGAATTAAAAAAACCTGACAAAATTTTGCTTTTCGGTGAAACTGGTGTTGGGAAAAGTACTTTTATTGAATTATTGCTTGGATTATTGAAACCTACAAAAGGCTCAGTCGAGGTAGAAAGTAAAAATGTATACTCGCATTTCAAAGAGTGGAGAAGGTGCATAGGATACATACCACAAAAAGTCACTTTGTTAGAAGGAAGTGTACTTTCAAATATAGCCTTTGGCGAAGAAAAAAATGAAATTAATTACGAATTATTACAAGAAGCTATTGAGTTGGCCGAGCTTAAAAATTTTATTGATAAATTACCTAACGGGTTAGAGTCCGAAGTGGGTAAATTTGGATCTAAGATTTCAGGGGGCCAGATTCAAAGAATTGGTATAGCTAGGGCTATTTATAGAAATCCAGAAATTTTAATTCTAGATGAGGCAACTAATGCGCTAGATGAGACGACTGAAAAAAAAGTTATTTCAAATATTTTACAAAAATTTAAAGATAAGATTTTAATATGCATTTCACACAATAAATCTCTTTTGGGTGAAATTGACAATAAATTTAAAATCGAAAATAAGCAATTGGTATCAATATGAAAAATTTAAACAAGAACCTCATTTCTCCCAAACATACATTAAAAGAAGCTTTAAAAAAAATGGAAGAATCTTTTTATAAATGTTTAATAGTTGTTAATTATAAAAATAAGCTATTAGGCACTATTACGGATGGTGATATAAGAAGAGCAATTATAAAAGGAGCAAAGTTTTCTTCTGCTTTAGAAAATTATTATTTTAAAAAACCTTTTTTTATTAAAGATAAATTAACTCTTAATAAATCAAAATTTATTAAAAAAAATATTCTATTGAAGGATTTAGATTTAATTCCAATAATAAACACAAAAAAAGAGGTAGTAGGTGTTACACCAAAGTCTGAAATTTTGAAAAGTAGAAGGTTTAACTTTAAAAATGATTTAAAGAATATTCCTGTTGTAATCATGGCAGGTGGCAAAGGCAAAAGACTTATGCCCCATACAAATACTATACCAAAACCTTTAATGCCAATTAATAACAAATCAATGATAGAACATGTTATTGATAGATTTAAATTTTTTGGATCCAGATTATTTTTTATAACAATTAATTATAAAAAAGAATTATTAAAAGCTTTTTTTTCTTTAACGGATAAAAAAACTAAAACTAAATTGATTACAGAAAAGGTACCCTTAGGTACTGCTGGATCTCTTTCATTAATGAAAAAATATCTTAAAAAAACTTTTTTTGTCATTAATTGTGATGCGATAATTTCATGTAATTACATTTCTCTTTATGAATTTCATAAAAAAAACAAATCTATTTTAACTTTAGTAGTATCTAAGAAAAATAACACAATTCCATATGGTCTTTGTAAAATAAATTTAAAAGGAAATTTAATATCTATAAAAGAAAAACCTAGTTATGATTTTTTAGCAAATACCGGACTGTACATAATGGAGCCATCTGCGATAAAGAATATCAAAAAGAATAACTTTCTAGACATGAATAAATTAATTGAACAATTACTAAAAAAGAAAAAAAAAATTGGTGTATTTCCAATTAATGAGGATGAGTGGAGCGATCTAGGTAATTGGCAAAGCTTGAAGAAGTTTACAAATTAATTATGATTTTAGGGAAAAAAATTATTGCAATTATCCCAGCTAGGTCAGGAAGTAAAAGGTTAAAATTTAAAAACATAAAAATTTTTAATGGAAAACCACTTTTTATATGGTCAATGCTTTCTGCTCAAAAATCAAAGTATATTGATAAGATTTACTTATCAACAGATAGTAAAAAAATTAATGAAATAGCAAAAAAAAATGGTTTCATGATAAATAAATTAAGAGCAAAAAAACTTGCAATGGATAAGGCGAGATCTTCAGATCTAATTTCTGATATTCTCTATAAGGTTAAAAAAAAGTTTGACTTTTTTATATTGCTACAACCAACTTCACCATTAAGGCATATTAGAGATATTGATTTTGCTATTAAAAAACTGATTTATAAAAAAAATAAAAGCTTAATTTCAGTAAACTCTTTTAATAATAAAATAAATGGAGCGATTTATATTCAAAATGTAAATCATTTTATGAAAAATAAAAAATTTAAATATCCAGATACTCTTTTTTATAAAATGTCTAAAGAAAAATCCATCGATATTGATACCGAACAGGATTTTAAAGATGCACTTAAATACAATCAATGAATAGAGATATATTACGTAAAAATTTTAATAACAAAAAAGTAATAATTACTGGTGAAACCGGATTCAAAGGTTCTTGGCTAGCACTTTGGTTAAGTGAACTTGGAGCGAATGTATTGGGATTATCACTAAATATTCCTACCAATCCCTCACACTTTAAGCTTTTAAAATTAAAAAAAATTAAATCTAAAAAATTGGATGTGAGGAACTTTAAATCTTTGAATAAAGAAATTAAAAAATTTAAACCAGATTTTATTTTTCATTTAGCAGCTCAGGCTATAGTTAGAAAATCTTATCAAAAACCGATTGAAACATTTAGTACAAACCTTTTAGGGACTATAAACTTATTAGAGACATTAAAAGAAAATAAAAAAGAGACTATTTCTATAATTATTACAAGTGATAAAACTTATAAAAATCTAGAAATTAAAAAAGGGTACAAAGAAAGTGACATTTTAGGAGGGGTAGATCCATACGGTGCATCTAAATCAGCGGCCGATATAGCAATAAATTCCTATGTTAAGTCATTTTTTAATAAGAAAAATAATAATAATTTTATTGCAGTAGCAAGAGCGGGAAATGTAATTGGTGGGGGGGATTGGTCAAAAGATAGATTAATTCCAGATTGCATGAAATCTTGGATGAAAAATAAATCTGTTGAAATTAGAAACCCAGATTCAACTAGACCGTGGCAGCACGTATTTGACGTTATTTTAGGTTACTTGACATTAGCCGTTGAACTTAAAAAAAATAAAAAATTACATGGGGAAGCTTTTAATTTCGGCCCTGATATGAATAAAAATTACAAAGTGATAGAAATTTTAAAAAAATCAAAAGAGTTGTGGCCTTCGGCAAAATGGAGAATAAATACCAAAAAAATTTTTAAAGAGAACTATCTATTAAATTTAGATAATTCTAAAGCTAAAAAATATATTAAATGGAAACCAATTTTAAATATAGATAATTCCATAAAATTAACTATCAATTGGTACAAATCTTTTTCTTTAAAAAATAAAAATCAAACTAAAAAAATATCTTTAGAACAAATTAATTATTTTGAAAAACTATTGAAAAATATATGAAGGTTGTTATTTTAGCTGGCGGCTTAGGATCAAGATTATCAGAATATACGAAGTTAATACCGAAACCCATGGTAAAAATTGTTCGTGTACCAATAATTGTTAGAATTATAAAATATTACACAAAATTTGGATTTAGTGATTTCATAATTGCAGCTGGTTATAAAAGTTGGATTATAAAAAAATATTTTAAAAAAAATTTAAAAAATCTAAATATTAAAGTTATTGATACCGGAAAAAATACTATGACAGGCGGAAGAATAAAAAGACTAAAAAAAATTTTAAAGACTGAAAGATTTCTTTTAACTTACGGCGATGGATTATCAAATGTTGATATAAACTCTTTATTAAAATTTCATATTAAAAATAAAAATTATGTTACATTGACTGCAGTAAGACCTCCTGCGAGATTCGGGGGGATTAAGATCTCAAGATCTAAAGTCAAATATTTTAAAGAGAAATCAATTTTAGATGAAGGATGGATAAATGGCGGTTTTTTTGTAATGGAACCTAAAATTTTTAAATTTCTAAAAAATGACTCAACTATTTTAGAAAGATCACCATTAGAAAATATTTGTAAATTAAATAAACTTGGCGCTTATAAACATTATAAACTATGGCAATGCATGGACACATTAAGAGATAAAGAAAATTTGGAATATTTAGTTAAGAAAAAAAATTTTCAATAAAATGAAAAAAAAAATTTTAATTATTGGAGGATCAGGATTTCTTGGCCATAATTTACTTAAAAAATTATCTCGAATAGGCAAGTTCGATCTTTATTCATTAAGTAAATTTAAAATTGATGCTTCAAAAAGAATAAGAAACATAACTTATATTTTTTGTGATATTAGCAAAATCTTAATTCTTCAAAAGAAAATAAAAAAAAATTATGATGTAATAATAAATTTGTCTGGAAACATAGACCATAAAAAAAATAATGAAAATTTAAAAGTTCATTACATAGGATTAAATAATTTACTAAAAGTATTAAATCTTAAAAAAATTGAATTATTCTTACAGATAGGTAGCTCTTTAGAATATGGAAAAAAATTGTCACCGCAAAAAGAAAATACAATTTGCAATCCAATTTCCTACTATGGAAAGGCAAAATATAAAGCATCTTCATTGTTAAAAAAAAATATAAGCAATTATGTAATTATAAGGCCCTATCAAGTTTATGGTCCTTATCAAAAGGATAATAGGTTAATTCCTATGGTAATTAAATCTTGTATTGAGAACAAAGCATTTCCTTGCAGCAGTGGAAATCAAGAGAGAGATTTTTTGTATGTTGATGATTTTATTAGCCTCATTATTAAGATTATTTATAAGAAAAAATTCAAAAACAAAATTTTTAATATTGGGTATGGAAAACCCGTTAAAGTCAAAAAGGTAATAAATTTAATATTTAATATTATAAAGAAGGGTAGACCTTTATTTGGAAGTATTAGGATGAGAAAAGACGAAATAAATAAACTTTATCCTGATATATCTCGTGTTAAAAAAGAATTTAATTGGAAACCAAAAACAAGTCTTAAAAGAGGTTTAATTAAAACAATTAATTTTTATGCCAAGAATTAGCTATCCTTTAATTAGTGTAATTATGAATTGCCATAACGGAGGCAAATATTTAAAGCAGAGTTTAAAAAGTCTGCAGAATCAAAAATATAAAAACTGGGAACTTATATTTTTTGACAATAAATCCAATGATGATAGTAGAAAAATATTAAAAAACTTCAAAGACGATAGAATTAAATATTATAAATCTAAAAAAAAGCTAAATTTATATAAGGCTAGAAATTTAGCGATTAAAAAAGCTAAAGGAAAGTATATAAGTTTTTTAGACACTGATGATTGGTGGATTAGAAGTAAGCTTAAAGATCAAGTTAGAATTATTGAAAAAAAAAAATTAAATTTTATATACTCTAATTATTTTATTTATAATCAATTTAAAAATACAAAAACTTTAAATTTTTATAATAAACAACATTCAGAAAATATAACACAATCATTACTCAATTCTTATAAAATTGGTATTTTAACAGTTATGATTAATAAAAAAATTTTTGTGAAAAAAAGATTTAATGAGAAATATAACATAATCGGTGATTTTGATTTTTTCATTAAATTAAGCCTTAAAGAGAAATTTTTCTGCGTAGAAAAGCCCCTAGCTTATTACAGAGTACATGAAAAAAACTTTTCCAACAAAATTTCTATTCATTTAAATGAGCTTGAAACTTGGCTAAATAAAAATGAAAATTATTTCAAAAAACTCAACCTTTCTTTATTTAAAATTAAAGTGTATCGTTTCAAATTGAAGATAAAATATTTTCTTAGTTATGTATTTAATTGAAAATTTAAAGCTTCTAAGTAATGTATAAAATCCTTGTTAATTTACCCTTAATTGTTCATTTAATGAACACTAGTTAGTTGACTTTTGTATTATATGTTTCTATCATAAGCTTATGAATGATGAGTCAAAAGTAAAATATAACTGTGAGCAATATTTAAAGTCCCCTGGATCACCAATAATAATTGTAGCAGCAGTTCATGAAGCAGAAGCTGTAGCGAACGCTTGTAGTGAAAAAGGTATAAATATATCTGGAATTTGTGATAGTGAAAAAAGAAAGTCAGAAAAACCTTTTAATGGGTTAAATGTTTATCACACTCCTCAGCTTCCTAAGCACTTCCCTAAAGCTAGATTTATAATTGCATCTCAACATGTACAAGAGTGCGCAGATCAATTAATTGATTTGGGTTATGACGAATTTTATTCACCCCTTGAATTACTAAAAAATTACGATGTCAATAAATACAAACATAGAGTTTCTTCAAGTTATTTAAAATCAAGACTAGATGTGTGTAAAAAAAGCCATGAGTTTTATTTTGATGAAAGTAAAACATACATGCGAAGTTTAGATGTTATGATAACTACCAAATGTTCTTTGAAATGTCGAAACTGTTCCAATTTAATGCAGTATTACCAAAATCCGAAAAATACATCGTTAGAAAAAATAGTTAAAGCAATTGATGTTTTAAATAAAAATGTTGATTATATATCAGAGTTTAGAGTAATTGGTGGAGAGCCTCTAATGAATAAAGATTGGGCAAATGTTGTTAATGCAATAAGTAAAACAAATTCTGAAGCTAAGATATTTATTTATACAAATGCAACCATATCTCCTAAAGAAGAACAACTGGAATTATTACAAGGTAAAAAGGTAAATTTTACAATTACCGATTATGGGGATCTATCTAGAAACATTGACAAAATGACAGATAGATTAAATAAGTATAAATTAACTTTTGATAGGCAACTTGCGAGTGATTGGGTAGATTGTAGCAACATTAAACATCATAAAAGATCAACTTCAGATCTAAAAGAAGTTTTTAAACAATGTTGCGTAAAATACATTTACACTCTGTTACATGGAAAACTTTACAGATGTCCTTTCATAGCTAATGCAGCTAACTTAAAAGCTATTCCAGACAATCCTGCAAATTATGTAGATTTATTGACAAATTCTAAAAATATAAATCAACAAATTCGTAGATTAGTAAAAAATGCAAAGTTTTTCCCCGGATGTGATTTTTGTGATGGTAGGCCTTATGATCCTTCAAGTAAATTAGGATATGATGGAAGAGGAATGATAGCTGCAGGTGAGCAAGTAGACAGTCCAATACTTTATAAAGAGTACGAATAGTTTGTTATCAAAGCTAATATTTTCATGTCAGAGCCATATACAATTAGTGTAATTATTCCATTTTATAATGCTAAAATTTTCTTAAATGAATGCATTAATTCGTTAATCAATCAAGATTTTGATAAACCATATGAGATTATTATGATTGACGATGGATCAACCGACAACGGTGTAAAAATAATTAAAGAAAATTATTCTTCTTCAATAAAACTAATTTCACACAAAAAAAATATTGGCCCAGCTTCTGCTAGAAATTCAGGACTACAGGTAGCAAGTGGTGAATTTATTTATTTTTTAGACGTTGATGATGATATAGCTAAAGACACTTTTAAATCTTTATATTATGAAGCAAAAAAAGATAATTCCGATTTAGTAATGAGTGATAAGATAGTTATTAAAAAAAATAAAATGTTAAGAGAGAAATTTTATCTCTACGATAGTAATAAAGTTTTTATAGGTCAGGAAATAACTGATGAAATAAAAAAAAGATTATACGATCCGTTATATTCTGACGGCCTGCTAGGTATTACAGGACGGCTTTTTAAAAGATCAATAATTGAAAAAAATAATATCAATTTTAAAAAAGAAATGAGATATTTAGAAGACGAGACATTTTCTTGGGATGTCCTAGCTTATTGCAATAAAGTAAAATATATTAAAAAACAGCTTTACTTTTACCATATTTATCCAAATGTTAGTAGTGGCATCTCTGAGGGAATAAGAAATTTTCCAATGTCAAACTTTATAGTAGCTAAAAATAGTGTGGAAAATTGTTTTAGGAAAAGAGGTTTATCAGCAAAAGAAAGCACGGAGCTTTCTGATCAGGCTTTAATTTATTTCACTATAGGTGCTTTAGTTTCATTCAGTAGATCAATTATTTTGAAAAAGATAAACTTCCAACAAGGTAAAAAAAACTTAAGAAAATTAATCTCAGACATCCTAACAAAAGAGGAAGTTAAAAAAGCTATTAAAAACTATTCATGTTCAGAAAAAGAGAATAAATGGATACCAAGAGCAATTAGTTGGAAAATGAGTAGATTATTAGAATTTATGTGCTTTAGAAGAGCCAAACAAATTATATCATTAAGACAAAACTCTCATTAATTTTTTAAATTATAGAAAAATTTTTATTAATCATATAATAATTGATTAAAATAATATTTTAGGGACCGTTAGCTCAAAAGTAGAGTACTCCCTTGACATGGGAGGGGTAGTAGGAGCGTTACCTACACGGTCCACCAACTAATGACAAAATATTTTATAAAAATGCAAATAAAAAATTTTAATGAAATAAATTACAAAATACTAAATATATTATTTTTTATTTTTCCAATTTCTTTTTTAATTGGAAATGCAGTTTTAAATTTAACTATCATATCAATTAGTCTTATAGGAACAATAAGCTTATATGACAAATTTAATTTATTAAATAAAAAGATTACATTTATAGCAACATCTTTTTTTATTTTAATAATACTTTTTACTTATTTAGCAAACATTAAAGATTTACATAATGAGCAATTTTTTAAATCATTAAAATATTTAAGATATTTACCTTTTTTTTTAATAACGAGTATTTTTATTAATGTTGGAAAATTTAATTTTAGATACTTTTTGATCTCAGTTACTATATCTGTATTACTTTTATCTTTTGATATAATTTTTCAATTTTTCTTTGGGGTAAATATTTTTGGGTTTAAAGCTTATGAATATAGCCAATATCATTTGAGTGGTTTTTTAAAAGAGGAGCTCATAGCTGGTGGTTATATTCAAAGATTTTGTTTTTTTGTTTTACTTTTTTACCCAATCTTATTTACAAAAAAAATTAAAATAAAAAATTCATATATTTTTATATTTCTATCTGTAATCTTTTTCACATCAATTTTATTTTCCGGAAACCGTATGCCTCTTATAATGTTTCTACTTACACTATTTCTATTTTTTTTATTCATTAAAAAAATTCGATATCAGATAATAGCCTCAATTTTATTAAGTATAATAATTTTTTTTTCATCAATTAAATCGCAAGAAAATTTAAAAAATTATTATGTAAGTTTTTTCGATAATATCGTCTCTGCTTCAAATTTTTTATCAAGTAATTTTAAAAATAAATATCCCGAATTAGAAAAGGAAAAAATTTTTTTTGATAAAAAACTTCTAAAAGAAGATGGTACAGTAAATCAAAAAATAAAAAAAAAATATAATGTAATGGTCTTCGGCAGTGGCCATTCAGCAATTTATTTGACAGCAATTGAACTATGGACTGAAAAACCATTTATAGGAAGTGGGATAAAATCTTTTAAAACAAGATGCAAAACTAAACTTCATTTACCCAATAGAGCTTGTGAGTCGCATCCACATAATTATTATTTAGATATTTTAAATGATGTAGGCATAATTGGTACTTTATTATTTATATATTTAATATTTTCTATTTTGAAAAATAAAATATCAACCTTAAAAAAATTAAGTATGAAAGAAAACGTGTTCATATTTTGTTTCTTAGTGCTCATTATAGTTGAGCTTTTCCCAATTAGAAGTTCTGGAAGTTTTTTTGGTTCTAGCAATTCGTCCTTTTTGTTTTTCTTACTTGCAATAATTAATGGTTACAAAAAAAAGAAAAATTTAAAACTTTATTAGTCTTTTTATAAATCTTTCAAAGTAATTTATTGCTTTTATTAAATTCTTGTCACACCAATTATTAAAAAACTACTTTAGGACTTTGTTTATAAATTAAAATACGATGTTTCTAACGGTAAATATGTAAGAAACAATGTATTAAGTATTTCGAGCAGATATTCAAAGTATATAAATTCTGTTATAAATAAACCGTCGCATTTCACAGCATAATGAGCTTAAATCACAAAATATATAGATTATTTTATTAAAAATCGTATATCTAATCACTAAAGTAATTGACTGTTCAAATATTGAACGTTAAAAAATTAAAATAAATAAAAAATATAATTAATGACAGATCAAAAATATAAAAGAACCAAAAAGCTTCAAAAAGCTATTAAATTAAACCTTAAAAGACGAACAGTCATCGTTGATGATAAATTAGTTTTTCATAATAATGTTCCAATACCAAGTTGGATTGAACTAAGTATTATTGATGTTTGTAATAGATCCTGTTCATTCTGTCCAAAAGCAGATCCCAAAATTGCTCCAAACACTTATCAAAAAATGACCATGTCTTTAGTTGAAAAACTAACAAATGATTTAAAAAAAATTAATTATCAAGGATCAGTAACTTTATGTGGATACGGTGAACCAATGTTACATAAAGGGGTTTTTGAGATGTCGAAAAAACTTGCCGAAGCATCTTTTGTAGAAATAGTAACTAATGGGGATACGTTAAAACCCGAAATTATTAATAAATTATACAACTCTGATGTAAACAAACTTTTAATAAGTTTATACGATGGTCCTGAACAAGTTACAAAATTTAAGAACATGACAAGAGAGGCTAAAGTTCCTGAAGATTTTGTAATATTAAGAGACAGATGGCATGGTGCTGACAAAGACTATGGTCTAAAGCTTACAAATAGAACAGGAACTATAGATATTGGAAATCAAGATTCAATAGGCACCTTCACTTATTGCAATTACCCGTCTTACTCTGTGTTAATTGATTGGAATGGGGACGTATTTTTATGCCCTCAAGATTGGCAAAGAAAAATGACAACAGGAAACATTGCAAAGGAAGATTTCTTTGAAATTTGGACTGGTTCAACTATCTCTAAATTTAGAAAAAATCTTCTTGAGGGTAACCGATGTGACAAACCATGCACCGAGTGTAACGCTGAAGGGACTGTGCTTGGAAAAAACCACGCTACAGCTTGGAAAAAAATTTATAAAACAAATTTATGAACTTATTAAACGAAGGTTATAGCGAGAAGGCAACTTTTTTTAAAAAAGCAAAAGGGTCATTAGTATTTAGTAAAAATAAGAAATTTATTGATTTGTCTTGCGGGGCTGGAACTATGCTATTGGGTCACAATAGCACAATATATAAAACAAGTTTAAAAAAATATGTAAATTCTGGACTATCAAATTTTGCACATCCTAATGTATCAGCTTTAAATCTTTCGAAAAATTTGAAAAAGATTTTCCCACAATTTGAAAAGTTTGTTTTATGCAGTACAGGAGCTGAAGCTAATATTAAAGCTTTAAGAATTGCACGCGCAGTCACAAATAAAAATTTAATTATTAATGTTTCTGGCAGCTGGCACGGATCTATTGATCAACTACTTTATAATGCTAATACAAAAAATAAATCTTATAAATTATCAGATGGAATTGACGAAAAATTAAGTAAAAATTTAAAATTTATCCCCTTTAATGACGTTAATAAATCAAAAAAAATATTAAACAAATATTTGAAGAAAATTTCTTGCGTATTAGTTGAACCGATACAAGGAGGCTTTCCAACTAGTGAAGGGATAAGTTATCTAAAATTTTTAGATTCATTTTGTAAAAAAAATAATATTATTCTTTACTTCGATGAAATTTTATCAGGGATTAGAATAAATTGCTCAAGTGTGCAAAATACTTACAAAATTAAGTCCGATATTTCTACATTTGGAAAAATTATTGGAGGAGGAATGCCAATTGGGATTATAGGTGTTTCAAAGAATATTGTCTCAAAAATAAAAAAAAAAAGAAAAAAAATTTTTTTTGGTGGAACCTACTCAGGCAATCCATTATCGTCTTTTGTAGGTAACGCAACATTATCGTTTATAATTAAGAATAAAAAAAAAATCTTCTCAAAAATTGAGAAAGACTCTAAATTAATTCATTATCAAATTAATAATTATATAATAAACAATAATATTGATGCAAAATTGATAAGGTTTCACTCACTTATCAGAGTAATCTTTTCAAATAAAAAAATCAAAAACAGACCACAAAGAGATTTTTTTGAGAAAAAAAAACTAATTCAAAGATATAAATTTATTGAATATCTAAAGAGGAATGGAATTTATTTTCCCGGAAATGGAGTTGTTTGTTTGTCTTATTCGATTACAAAAAAACAGCTTAATTACATTATAAAAAAAATGAAAGAAGGTTTAAATATTTTTTTTAATAAGAATTTATGAAAAAAAAAATTTATTCATCAGAATTGATTTGGGATACCACAAAATCTTACGCTTACTATCCAAAAATAATTAAAGATCAATACTCAAAAATTTTTTATGAAAATTTTAAAGAATTCAATTTATGGATAGATAGGTTATCAAGAAAAAATTCTGAAAATTATAATTGGTGGCTCACTCGGTTTGCAAGCAGAGATGAACGAATATCCTCGATATTTCATAATATTGTAGTTTATGTCTCTCTCACTAAAATTATTAAGTCTAAAACAAAAATAAAACTTATTACAAATTCCGAGGGTTTAAAATTTTTATTAGAAAAAAAAAATTATGATAATATTGAAATTGAGTTAAAAAATTATAATTCTATATTCAAAAAAACTTTTATATTTTTCAAAGAATTTTTTATATTAACAACTAATATTATTCTAGTAAAATTACTTTTTAAATTTAAAAAAGATAAAAAAAAACTAAATTTGGTGGATTATTTTGAGATAAATCAAAGTCAACAAATTAAAAGGTATTTTGGCAATTTTATAACTGGAAAAAAAAATAATTATTTTTATGTACCAACTTTTTTAAGCTACTCACCAAAAAACATAATTTCACATTTAAATAATAAAAACATTCTATTAAGAGAATATTTTATAGAATTAAAAGACATTTGTTCAATTATAAAAAATATTATTAGTAAAAAATTTAAATTAAATTATAAATTTAAAGGAATTAATTTTCACACTTTAATAAATGAAGAATTTAAATTTGATAATAATTTGCGATCAATAATAATAGCCTATCAAAATTATATTTTTTTTAAAAATTTAAAAAAAAGAGGATTTGAGATTAATAATGTAATTAGCTGGAATGAAAATCAAATAATAGACAAGGGATGGTCTCTAGGTATAAATAATTTTTTTAATAGCGTTAATTACATCGGATATAATGGCTCCACTCTTCATCCTCAATTTTTTAATTTAAGCCCAACCAAAAGTGAATTTATCTCAGGCGCTATACCAAAAAAAATATTAATTATTAGCAAAAGTTATTTAAAAAATAGAAATTTATTTTTTAAAGGAATTAAATTTAAAGTTACAAAAAATAATAGATTTAGATTTAATTTTAAAACAAAAAAAAAATATATTCTTTTTTTACTATCAGGAATTAAAGAATCGGACCAAGTTTTAATTGATTTTTTCGATAAATTAAAAAGAATTGGATATAACAATCTCAAAATAAAGTTTCATCCAATTCTACCCAGTAATAGTTTTAATAAGAATTTTATTGATGAAATCAGAGGCGATGGATCACAAATTATTAAATCATCATACATAGTTGTAACTACAAGTTATACTAGTGGTTTGTATGAAAGTATTTCAAATAATTCATACACAATATTATTAGAGACAAGTGCTTTAGATAGAAATTTATTTAAATATTTGAAAAATTATTCTAGAAAAATTCAACTAAGTTCAGATTTCGATCAACTGAGTTTACAGATAAAAAAAATTAATAAAAAACCTAACTTAAATTATAAAGTTAATAAAACTTTAATAAAACGTTTTTTTAATAAATAAAATATGAAAAAAATAATTATAAATTTATTATATAAGTTATTAAATATTCTAAATATATTATCAAACAACAAGATTTTTTATGCTATATTTGAAAAATTTGAAAATAACGCATATCAAAAAGTTAACATTTCAAATAATGAGATTAAATTTTTTGTTCCAAATAAAATTACTTATTGGAGGGTAAAATCATTATATAAAGAAGAGCCAGATACAATTAATTGGATTAACAATTTTAAAGGTAATAATATAATTTTTTGGGATATTGGAGCAAACATAGGCATTTATTCTATTTATGCTGCAAAAGTTCACAAAAAAATTGACATAGTAAGTTTCGAACCATCTACGAGTAACTTGAGAGTTCTTAGCCGAAATATCTCAATAAATAATTTAGAAAATCAAATTAAAATTAATCAATGTGCTTTAACCGACAAAAAAAATGTATTTGAAATTTTCAAAGAAACTGAATTTAAAGAGGGTTATTCTATGAATAGTTTTGGTTATGACACAGATTTTGAGGGAAAAAAAATTAGACCCAAACAAAATTATAAATTATTTGGTACCTCAATTGACTATATTATAGAGAACAAAATTTTAGATATGCCAAATTATTTAAAAATTGATGTAGATGGAATAGAACACAAAATATTAGTAGGTGCTTCGAAATTGTTAAGTAGCAATAAAGTTGAAAGTGTTTTAATTGAAATAAATGAAAATTATTTAGAGCAATTAGAGGCAGTCAGTGATATAATGAAAAAAAATAATTTCTCTCTTCAATCTAAAAGTAGATTAGGAGATGGCAGTAGTAAAAAATTTATAAAAACTTATAATTATATTTTTAAAAAGAACTATGAAAATTAAAGTTATAGATAATTTTTTGGAAGATAAGGATTTTTTTATGTTTAAAAATCTTAAGTTGCCCGAGGTTGACTCTGATAAAATGAAGATTTTCCATAATAAAATAGATAGAGACAATAAATGTTTTACCGAATGTTTAAGTGATCAAACTTTAAAAAATTTACAAAATATTTATCACCCAAAAGCTTTAAAAATACTTGAAGAACTTTATCCAGAAAAAATAAAATTGTATAATTTTTCAGAATTTCATGTAATTTTGACAGGCTCGAAATATAAATTTCCAATTCACGATGACACCCCAAACAAATTATTAAGTGGTGTAATTTATATAAATCCTGAAAAAAATAAAGGCACTATGTTTTATGATGATAAAAAAGGATCAAATATCAAAAATGTAGATTGGAAACAGAACAGAGCAGTGTTCTTTGCAAGAAAAGAAAGAGAAACTTGGCATTCATTTGAAGGCGATGGAATTTCTACAAGAATTGCAATTGTATATAATTTGATGACGACGGATATAAAAAGTGTTTGTGAAATTGAAGGTAAAAATTTTATTTTCAGCTCATTAAGATATAAATTAAATCCCTATATCTATAGATACTTTAAAAAAGTTTTTTAGTATTTGTTATAAATAATAAGTAAAATATGCTTTAAGAGCGTTATTTTTAATATTTACAAATAATTTGGAAAATAATATAAATCACTGCCTGGTAATTATTGCGAAGGGGCAATACCCGATCCCATTCCGAACTCGGAAGTCAAGTCCTTCAGCGCCGATGGTACTTTGTCTTAAGACACG
>MDTA01168371.1_pt1 | contig 49185 bp, 47 predicted proteins | sample 811151 | NCBI WGS metagenome assembly MDTA01 (sample SAMN05326648, study PRJNA326480) | marine metagenome | isolation source: seawater | place: Indian Ocean: South | collected 2010
AGAAGAAGTGGAGATTTGTCAAGTTCTTATACAAAAATAGAAAAAGCTCGAAAAATATTAAATTGGCAACCTGAATACGATTGTTACGATGCATGCAGTTCTTTTTGGAAATGGAAGCAAAGTAATTTATGATTTTAGTAAATAAAATAGCGATCTTTTTACATTACTATCTTCAATTAATAATTAGAAATTCTAATATTTTTGTAATTTTACTTATTTTTATAAGTTTGATTGGTAAATTTGTTCTTTTGTTACTGTATGATATACCCCAACCCCCTGACGCAAGAAAATATATTAATATTATAGAATATTATAAAAATCACACAGGTATAGAAACTGACATTGAGTTATCTATTAGTTTTATTTTAGCTGCACCATATATGAAAATTCAGCCATTAATACTATATCTTTTTGGCTCAAAATTTGTAACAATTTTACAAATAATCATTTCAAGCTTAGGAATCTACCTATTATTTAATATCAGTAAAATTATTACAAAAAATACTGGTGTTGCTTGTTTAGCAGCCTTTCTATTTTGTTTTAATCCTTTTATTACCTATTACTCACTGCTATTTCAATATGAAACATTATTTATATTTTTTTTACTTCTAAGTATAAATTGTTTTCTAATAAATAAAAAAATTTTATCGTATTTAATTTTTATTTTCACAATTTTTATCAATCCTGTAATTGAAATAGCTGTTCCAATATTTATACTATCAGCCTCAACTATTTTATTGAAAAACTCACTAAGAGAGTCAACAAAAGATGTAATTATTTACCTATTTATTTACTTAATTTTTCAATCTCTGATGATATCTTATAACTATAAAGAATACGGTGTTTTTGTTAGATATTATAATGTAAGCGCTATTGCTTTGGAGTATAATGAAGCATATGCAGAACACGGTTTAAATTTTAAAAAAATAAGTGAACTTCATGAAAATATTATTTCATCGGCATGTCCTAAAGATCCAAAAATGGCAGATGATTTTTATTATCTTATGGCAAAACATCGATTTTGTGCAAATGAAGCTTTAAGAAATTATAGTTATGATTATATTTTAAATTCAGATAATACGTTACAAATTTTAAAAAATTTTGCTGATAGAGGAGTTCGATTATTTTCTCTCTATCCTTATGATACAAAAGAATTACATGTAAAAATTATATCGTCTATTTATTATGTTTTTCTATACTTCTTTTTAATAATTTTTTTCTTAAATATTAAATCTTTAAAAAAACGAAACTTCTATCCAATTATTCTTTTAACTATTTTTGCTTTATCCGTATATATTCTATTGCATTCTGTCTTTAGATATAGAGTCTCATACGATCCATTTTTAATTATACTCGCATCACATTCAATACAAAATCTATTAAATATAATTTCTGAAAAATTAGATCTAAATTAATTTTTTTTATTTCAAAAAATTGAAAATTAATTTATTTAAATTTATCTTTCATTTTTTTGAAAATTTTTTTAGGAAAGAAAGAATAAATCAATCGTACAGAAGATAGTATTATATTATACAATAATTCTTTTCTATTTATGTAACTTAAATTATTTTTTTTATTTAATTTATTTATTTTTTTTTGAAATGTATCAAATTTAAGTTGTCTTTTATACCAATCTACGTAATAGAAATTTAATATATCTTTAAAAATTACATCTTTTTTACTTAAGATTTTTAAAATTTCTGCAGCTGAGTCAAATTGGCTATATACATCCATTAAAATAGCCATTTTAATTAAATTTGGATCCTTTGTATCGAATCGAAGATTGTTATTTTTTAAGACGGGATCTTTGAAATAAATTGCATCACAAACACTTATTTGACCATATTTTGTCGAACCTCCTGGAACTGTTTCTCCTTTATTCATTAGAGTATATGTATGATTTAATGACTTTCTTCCGTGATTAAACGTTTTTAGATCATATAATTTATATCCAAATTTTCTGAGATATATATCAATCTCTGAGAAAGTTTTGTTAGGGATATTTTTTGAATTCACATACCAAGTATCGAATCTACATTCGATCTTAATTCCTAGACATGAGTCGTTAGATATTATTTCTGAAGCTCCCTCTAAAACGTCATATTCAGCCCCTTCAACATCAATTTTTAAGAAATTTGGTTGATTAATCTTCTTGTTTTCTAAAAGGAAATTAAGGTTTACACATTTGATTTTTTCTTCTTTGACAACCTGAAGATTTTCATAATCCCAAAATCTTGAAACAATATCTTCATCTATTTTGTATAAACTAGTGGAAGAAGGATATTTTGTTATATAAAGAGACTCTTCGATATTTTCCTTACCAATTGCAAATGGTAGATAATTAATATTTTCTAAACTATTTAACCTTATAAATTCATCCTGATTAGGTTCAAATCCCGTAATATTTATTATATCGGAAATTGAATACAATTCTCTTGGTATTGAACCTTTTGCACCAATGTCTAGTATTTCTATTGGAATTATATTTTTTATGTAACTTTTGTATTTATCAATTAATTCTTTATGTTTTATCATTATTAAGATTAGTCAGCCTATGAAAAAAACTTTAGATCCAGAATTATCAAAAGAAAAATCTGTCTTTTTAAATTTTCTAAATACTTCATTAAACTTTTTTTTATTCTTTTTATTCACATAAAACAGTAAAAAACCAGATGAACCTGCCCCGAGTAGCTTACCCCCTAAGGCACCGTTTTTCATAGCTAGCTTATATATATTATCAATTCTTTTATTTGAAACCACTTTACTTAAAGATTTTTTCAGATGCCACGTCTCATTTAGCAGGTATCCAATTTCGTCAAAGTTATCAACTGACGATGACTCAAATATTTTTTTTGCTTCAATACTAATTTTATCTATCCTTTTAAGTGTTTCTGATCTGTCCTTCATTGAAAGAACTAGTTTGGAGGCAATATTAGAAGCCGACCTAAATGATCCTGAGTGTATTAGAACAAGCGATGAATTAAATTGATTTTTTCTTTCATTACTCATTTTGATAGCTTTTACTGAGAATTTCAGCTTTTGGTCAATTTTTATATGATTGAATCCTCCATGAGCTGTAGCAATTTGATCTTGAAAACCAACAGTTTCTTTAAGTAGTTTTTGTTCAAGAAAAATAGCTTTTTCGGCCAGTTGACGGCTAGAATATTCCTCACCTTTTAACCTTGATAAGCAATTGATAGTTCCAACTGAAAAAGCTGAACTACTTCCAAGTCCAGAGCTAGCAGGGAGGTCACCTTGATAATAAAATTCAATCCCTTTATTGTTTTTAAATTTTAAATATTTTAAAGCGCCCCTGACGACTGGATGGTCTATTTCTTCGAATTTTTTTACAACCTCAACATCTTTGTAAATTATTCTTGAGTCATTTTCGTAAAATTCAGGATGAAATCTTGAATATACATAAATATATTTGTCAATAGTTGTAGAAATAATATTTGAACCATTTTTTTTTGCCCACCATTTATAATCAGTTCCCCCGCCAAAGAATGAAACCCTTAGAGGAGTGCGACTTATGAATACAGACATATGAGGTTAATTTGTATTTGATATTAAGCAATTTAATTTGATTGCCAAATCATAGTATGATATTTGATAAAAACAAATATCTTTTCTAACAAAATGAAATATATCTCGTTTATAATTCCAATGAGAAATGACAATTATGGTGGCAATTTAGTAGATAAATTAAAGTATTGCCATAATCATCTTGCATCAAATCTCGAAAAGTTCAAGATTGAGTCAGAGATCATTTATGTTGATTGGAACCCGCCAAGTCATAAACAAAGTTTATTTGCATTAATTAAAAAAATAAATAAAAGTAAGAAAATTAAAGTTAAAGTTATAAAAGTAAATTCTTCTTTTCATAAAAAATATAAATATTCTAAATCATTTCCAATTATGATGGAAGTAGCTGACAATGTTGGCTTTCAAAGATCCGAAGCTACCTTCTCTACCAACAAAGCTTATGATACTTATTATTCAGAAAACTTTTTTTATTTATTAAAAAATAAGAAACTTGATCAAAATGCTTTGACTATTATATCAAGAAATCTAATTAGTTTTAATGATTTGAAAAAAAAAAGAATTAATAAAAAAATTAAATATCTTCAAATAAGAAAAGGACTTCTACCTTATCCAGTGAACGCTGTAGGTGATGGTCTTATAATGTCCAACAAAAATAGAGACATTTTAAAAGGATTTTTTGAACCTAATAAATCTGTTGGATTTGGTGCTGATGGAAGGTTAATTTACCAAGCTTCAAGACGATTTAAGATATTATATATAAAAAATAGGGTATTTTTAAATAAAATTATTAGCAATAGGATGTATATCAATACAACTACAACACGATATAGTAAAATGTCATTATTAATGAGGAAATATATACCAAAAAATCGAATTACAAATTTTGTTTTTTTATTTGTAGATTTATTATTTGGCAAACCGTATATATATAGAAATGAAGTCCCTCTCGGTAATCCAGTTTTTATTAAAATATATTATTTTATTCTAAGGTTTGTTGATCTTGATTATTTTATAAAATCTAATAACTGGGGATTAAAAAATTACAATTTACCAGTAAGGAGTATTAATTAAAATACAATGAATACACCCTGTGAGTTAGAAGGAAAAATTGCTCTTGTTACTGGAGGCACACATGGCATTGGTATGGCAACTGTAGAGTTGCTAGCAAAAAGTGGATGTCATGTTGCATTTGTTGGTAGAGACAAAAATAAACATAGAGAGTTAATTGGTGTATTACAAAAATATAATATTGATTTTCTATCTCTTGTTGGAGATGTATTGAATAATAAAGAACGCGAGGATTGTTTCTCAAAACTAATTAATAAATGGGGAAAAATTGACATATTAATCAACAATGTTGGAGGTGGTGGCAGGTGGGGAAAAGAAAAAATTGAGGAAACTGATCCAACTGTATGGGAAGAAGTTTATAAAAAAAATACTGACGCTTCTATTTTTTTCACTAGAAAAAGCACTCCTTACATGCAAAAAAATTCTTGGGGAAGAGTTATATGCATTGCCTCTATTTATGGAAAAGAATCAGGAGGTCGTCCGTGGTTTAATATTGCTAAAGCCGCGCAAATAGCACTTATGAAAAATTTATCCAGAAAAAAATATCTTGTAAGATGTGGCATCACTTTTAATACAGTCTCTCCAGGAGGTATATTTATTGAAGGTACAGGTTTTGAAAAGGAAAAATTAGAAAATGAAAAAAAATTTAATCAATTTGTTGACGAAAATTTTCCTGTTGGAAGAATGGGCACGCCTGAAGAGGTTGCTGAGTTAATTGTTTTTTTGTGCTCCAAAAAAGCAAGCTTTATAAATGGCTCACAGATAGTTATTGATGGCGGACAGTCTGTGTCTTACTAAAACTTTTTCTAGTTTACGACTTTAATTCTCTTAACTTGCCTGAATTCATTTCATAAATATAGTCATAATATGAAAGGTCGTTTTTTTTGTGAGAAATTTCGATAAGTGTTAAATTATCAATAGATCGAAGATTTTTCATTATTTTAATTTCACTCAAATTATCTATTGAGTTAGTTGATTCATCAAGAATTAAAAAACTAGCATCATGATATAAGGCTCTTGCTAAACCGACTTTTTGCTTTTGACCTCCAGATAAATTTATACCATTTTCACCGATAAATTCATGAATACCATTTGGACAAGATTTTACATGATCCCACAAGTCTACTAGCTTTAACACTTGAATAACTTTTTTTTCTTCAAATAATTCACCAAAAATAATATTATCAGCGATTGAAGAATTTGTGAGATAAATTTCTTGCGGAACAAAAGTAATTTTTTTATTTTGTGTTTGATATTTCTTAAATTCTATTTTGTTATTATCAATAAAAATTTCACCATCTGACGGTTCAATTATTCCTAATATAATGTCTATTAATGTAGTTTTTCCTGATCCCGATGATCCAATTATTGCACTAAAAGTCTTACTGTCGATTTTAATGTTTACATTGTCCAATATTTTTTTCTTATTGGTGTATGAAAAACTGACATTTTTTAGTTCAATACATTTATTAACTTGAATTTTATTTACTTCCCTAACATTTTTGTAATTAGCTTGATTTGCTTCTATCACAGGTGCATATAAGGTATCAATAACACTGCTGTTGGCATTATATCTCGTTACCCCAACGTAAACTTGCTGTAAAGCTGGTAGTAGTTTTAGTCCCGCGACTCCAAAAATGCCAATTTGAGGTATAACTGATAAAAAGTCATTTGAGTACATATATGTGATAACGCTGATTAAGGCTAGAGCTACAATAGTAATAAATTCTAAAATATACCTTGGTATTAAAGCCACAGATTGGTTAACTAAAAGGATTTTATGAATTTTATTTATTACACCTGAAAATTCTGAATGAAATACTTCTTCTTTTTTTGATACTTTCAGCCATTTAAATAACCCAAAGCCCTCTTTTAAAAGAGAAAGTCTTTTTTCAGAAAATTGACTCAGGTTTATGCTGTTTCTCTTAAGCGACTGCCTCGCGTAAATAATTGTAAGAATGTAAAGAAAACCAATTAAAATAAACGAGCAGATTGCAGAGATTGGATTTAAAAATATCAGTGAAGAAGTCAAAAGCAAGATAACAAGTATTTGCGAGTTTATCTGAAGTAGAGGCACAAGAACCTGTGACACAAATCTAGGAATATCTTGCATGAAATTATTTACAAACTCTGATGTATCTTTGTTTAAAATGAATTTGTAGTTCTGATTAAGGTAATATTTATATAAATTTACAGATATCATTTCACCAACTTTTTCACAAAATTGTAAGTAAATATAAACAAGAATTGCTCTTAAAATATTTGAAAGTGAAAGCAGTATAACGAATGTTAAACCTGTTATGATGACTACACTCTCATAGCTATCAACATGAAAGATATTTTTAATTTTTTTTAGCCACCAGCTATCATCAGAAGGGTATAGAATTAAATTCAAGAGAGGATATAGAGAAAAAACTCCCATTAGTTCCATTAGAGATATAAGAATTACACTAAATTGGATAAATAATAGTGAGTATTTAGAACTTGAAGGTATCATCGTGATTACCTTCTTAAATTTGTTAGGACTATTCATATAGAGACTTAATTAAGCTTAAATATTCAGGTGATTTATAATATAAAAAATTATAAATATCCTTATTTATTTTGTTAATTTAATATGATTACATAAAAAAATGAAGTTTATACTGCATACGTCAGTTTGGGGTAAATATCATACAGATACTTATTTAAAATATTCTTTATCAAGTATTCTTGGACAGCTTAGTTTAATAAAACATACAGAAAATTTGAGTTTTCAATATAACTTATTTACCACTAAAGAGTCTTATGAAGATATAATTTCTAATACTAATTTTATTGAGCTTAATAAAATAATTAATATTAAGATAAATACAAATATTTTAAGTAACAAGTTAAAAAGTGATAATAACTTTCAAGAATTAAATAATTTCTGCATTAGTAACACTCTTAGTGAAGTGCTATCTGAAGATGCAGCATTTTGTTGGATTATACCAGACGTTATTCATGCTAATAATTTTTTTGATAAAATTGTTGAGACATATTCGAGTGGAAAAAGAATACTTTTAGCTCCATCACATACTAGATGTTGCGAGGAAGTATTACATGTTTTGTTGAAAAATTTTAGTAATGAAAAAAAATATATAAGTATAAGTTCGAGAGATCTTACAAAAATTTCATTCAATTATATTTGCAAAATATCCGCTTATAAAAACTATTATAATTATTATAATCCTACAGCAGACCAGCAAATATATTATTATTACAAGGGAAATTACATATGTCACGCTACATCACCAGCACCCGTATTTATTTATCCAAAAAATAAAAATGTAGATTTATCTTACCGAGGGATATCCTTTGAAGGAAGTGAGATACTTCAGCAGATGGTTCCAAATTTTGAAGATATTGAAATTATCAAGAATACGTCTTATTTAAATAATATTTCAGTAGAAAGAGAAAAAATGAAAGACGGTAATTTAAAAATCTTAAGCAGAAAAAATAAATACAAATTTTTCAATAGACCATTTTTTATAAATTTTTTATCGTATTTGCTTCTACATAAACATTCATATTATGCAATTAAATATTTTCAGGAACCCATAATGCATATAATGCAAGATGGTAATAATAATATGAATGAAATCAAATCTCAAAAACCAAGTTTGTTTATTTGCAATGTCACAAATACGTATTTAAGATACTCTCATTCAAAAATATTTCGATTTAGTATTTTAATTTTATATAAAGCTTTAAGATTAATATTGAGGTTTAGAAGAAAATTTTTTATTAAAGAAAAAGTCTTAAATGCAAACGCGACCCAGGTGCAATAAATCTGCTATACCAATCTTTATTTCATATAATTTGGTACAAAATATAAAATTGAATCTACAAAATCGTGACCATGTACCCTAAAATATACATTATATTTTTCCTTATATTTATCGAATAAGTCGTAAAATTTTAGAACATCAGTTTGATTATGATAAATACTAATAGCAAAAATAGTATTTGCTTTACTAATAATATTCCTGGAACTACTTAAAACCTCTTGTTCGTGACCTTCAACATCTATTGCAACTAGAGAGTTTTGAGTATTTTTAAGAATATCATCAATTGAAATAGAATTAATTTTACTAATTTGTTTATTATTTCTTTTACTTTTTCTGATTGATGACGACTCTTTTCCTGTATTGGCAAAATATACGGGTTTATTACTATTTGTTACAGCTTTATTCATAGACTTTACATCAAGAATTTTTTTGTATGGTTTAATATTTTTTTCGAGTTTTTTAAAGTTCAATTTGTCTGGCTCTATCGCAATGTATTTTTCTAAATTTAGTTTTTTGTTTCTGACTAATCTTATGAATGTATCACCTTGGAAAGCACCGACATCAACAACATTCTTTAATTTGTTGTGATTAAAAATTCCATTGGGTATATACTGATTTTTATCAATTCTTGTTTTTTGTGCATCAAAGTCGCCAAATACAATCCAATTTATATATTCGCTAAAGTACAATTTTGATTTTTTATCATTCAGAATTTTATATAAATATTTAACTCTATCCCAGTTCTTAATTATATCTTGGCCATCATTAAACATGCTAAATTTAGTAAGAATTTTTGGGAAAATTCTTACAAGATCATAATAATGAAAAACGATTTTGTTATGTTTTTTAAATAATTTTTTCTTGGTCCACATATATTTATGATTTGGATGCCATATTGTGATGATAATTAATGAGTTACTTAAGTCTCGCGAAAGTAGGGTTTTTTTTGAAATAATTTTCACATTTTCTATCATCAAATTTTGAAGCCTTTTTGAGTCGTCAACAAAATTTTTTATTTTTAAGTTTAATTTTTTGAGACCTTTATAAGCATTTACTCCTAAGAAACCTGCACCGAATAAATATATATCTTTATTTTCCAGTCCAGATAGTAAAGTTCGGCTTTTGATTTTATTTTTCTTATATTCATATTTAACTCTATTAAGTGAAATAATCATAATAATAAATCGCTTTTTTAATTAAAAATTTTTAAAATATTTTCTTTGGAAACGGCTCTAATCATAAAACCAAAAAATTTTTCATTATAAAAATCATTTATTTCAGTACTTTTGATTTCTATGTCTTCAAATACAAAGTGCATGGTTATGTTTTTTTCTATGATTATTTTAAAAATTTTTTCTGCTTTTGATTTTTCTTTTGGAAACATAAAAATACTACACATAACTATATGCTCATTCTTATTTAGATCTTTAATCATATTTATTAAAACCATATAACTTTTTTCATTTATAAGTTCGCCCTGGTGTAGCTTATATGTCATGCCTATTTCATTAGCATAAGATCTTAATAATTTACTTTGAATTGAAATAGGAATGGCGAAACCGCCAAACTTTCGAGGAGTTACATATCCACTTACGTATTTCATTTGCCTTGCTTGTTATTTAGGCCAATTATGGTAGCAGCTTTTGGAGTTAAAGGTACATAAAATGAACCTAATTTTTTTTCTGATTCTTCATTCTCGCAGTAGGGAGAAAAAAGATTCTTATATCTACAGTTAAATGATATTCTAGTATTACTAGTCTCATTCAACACATTGCCATGTAAACAAGTAGGTGTGAATATTAGTCCTTTACCGTATGGAATTTTTATGAATTCATATTCATTTTGATGAGTAGTTAATAATTTTTCAATCCCATCATCTTCATAATTATGTAAATTTCTTATTATTTCTTGTGAAAATGTTGGGTTAAAAATGAACATTGAGTTGGTTTCAAAACAATCTGTTAATGGTATCCAAAGATTTATTTGAAACTCGCTCTCTCCAGTAAATGTGTCTGCGTGTATAGCAAGCTTAGATGTTTTATCTCCTGGCATTTGAATAGAAAAATTTACCATTTTATTTGATGCAAGCTCTGTGCCAACAACTTCAGTTATCGCATTGTAACCAAGTTTTAAAAATGTTTTTGTAAAATTGTTTTTATTTATCTTTTTAAAAAATGATAATCGCAAATTATTAATATTTTCAATTTCAATATGGTTATGAATTTGAGATAGTTCTTTTTCATTAATTGAAAATTCATTCAAGTGACTTTTAAATAATTTTTCTAATTCAGATAGAATATCTAAATTTTCGATATCAAAAAGCCTATATCCTTTATCGATTAATTCTTTTGAGTTTTTTGATAATGAATGGTAAAATTTATCATTCATAAAAATGTCCCTGGCGTAGATAATTATCAATTATTGTTATTGTTGTTGGAGGTATAAATCCCAATTCCTCTGACAATTTTGTATCAATAAGCTGACATTTTGTGCTAGAGGTGATCTCTTGAAATTTTGTTACTTTATTTAATTTTTTATGAATATAACTACACATCTCATGCATTGTAATTGGTTCTGATGATGCTACATTTATTGACTTTTTAACACCTATTTTCATTTTGAACAAAAAGTCAACTAATGACTCTATGTTAACTACCGCATTAAAATTTGAATTTAAATTCGAAATATTAACTGGTTCCTCTTTAATAATATTATTCATCCATTTACTTATAAAGTTATTTTTAATATTTGGACATAGTAAAACTGGTATTCTTAAATTTGCAATTGAAACATCCAAATCTTTATATAAATCAATTAAATTCATCTCAAATTTGAATTTTGATAAACCATAACTCTTTAATGTTTCCTTTTCTGAGTTTTCATAAATTACATCATCTGTTGGACAATTATAGACTGATTGTGTTGAAAAATTTATTATTTTTGCGCTAGGGGATAAATTAAGTTTTCTAAACATTTCAATTAATCCATCTACATTAATTGAAAATATTTCTTCTCTATCATTATACTTGGACGGCACAGCACTAGCAATGTTTATAACAAAATCAAAAGATACGTTTCCAAAATTAAATGTAGATTTATTTTTTAGGTCTATAATAAAATTTTTATTAATGTAATTCTTTTCTATTTTTGTTCTAGATGCAGTATATATTTCGATATTTTTATATTTCTCGAAAATATAGTTCATTATTGCAACTCCTGCAGGGCTACTGGCTCCAGTAATGAGGAGTTTTTTATAAGATTTATTTTTAGACGAGTCCATATTTTAAATAAATTGTTATTATTATTAAATAATGTATTTTATTATTCTTATATATATTTAATCATTAATGAACCAATCAAAAAAAAAATTAACTAACGTAGTTGATGCCAAAGAATTAGACTTATTGTCAAATAAACTAAGGATTAAGATACTTGACGTTATAAATGAAGCAAAAGGTGGTCACATAGGAGGATGCTTCTCTGTTATTGATCTTATGGTAAATATTTACTCTAATTTCTTAAAGTTTGATAGCAGTGATCCAAAATGGTCTGAAAGGGATTATTTAATATTGAGCAAGGGGCATTGTTGTGTAGCTCTTTATGTAATACTTAATCACTTTAAGTTTTTTGACAATGATGTTTTAAAAAAATACTCTGTAAATGGTGGAATAGTTGGAGGACATCCAAAAAAAGATGATGCTCCTGGCATTGAGGCGACCACAGGTTCTTTAGGCCATGGATTAGGAATTGGTAATGGTATTGCGCTTGGATCAAAAATAAATCAAAAAAATAATAAAGTATTTGTAGTCATGAGTGATGGTGAAATGAATGAGGGAAGTGTTTGGGAGTCTGTTTTATTTGCAGCACAGCAGAAACTAGACAATTTATTTGTGATACTTGATAATAATAATCAAATTTCCTTGGATAGCCTTGATAACATTCTTTCAATAGAGCCTATAGATGAAAAATTCAGAAAATTTGGATGGAATGTTGAGAGAATTAATGGGCATGATCATAATGATATCAATAAATCATTAAATTCACTTATTCAAAATAAGGAAAAAAGACCAAGTGCACTAATAGCAGATACAGTCAAAGGTAAGGGTGTTTCATTTATGGAAGGAGTTACAAAATGGCATTATAGAGGTCCAAGTGAAGAAGAGTATAAATATGCATTAGAGGAACTTAGAAAAAACTTATGAGGAATGCCTGGAGCGAAACACTACTAGAAATTGCTAGAGAAGATGAGAAGGTTATTTTACTTGTAGGAGATATAGGATTTGGTGTTTTTGATAAATTTAGAATTGAGTTTCCTCAAAGGTTTATCAACTGCGGTGTTGCTGAAACTAATATGATTGGGACAGCAGCTGGTTTAGCAATGATGGGAATGAAACCAATTGTTTATACTATTATTCCATTTTTACTAATGCGTACTTTTGAGCAGATAAGGAATGATATATGCATGCAAAATTTACCTGTAACACTAGTTGGAGTGGGGGGAGGTTTATCTTATGGTACACTTGGACCTACACATCATGCGATTGAGGATATCTCATTGATGAGATCTTTACCTGATATGAGAATAGTTTCTCCATGTGATCCAAAAGAAGCACAATGGTGTTTTAAAAATATAATGAAAGATCTTAAACCAACCTATCTCAGGCTTGGGAAAGGAGGTGAAAAAAATTTATTAGATGATTTCTCCAATACTGAAAGAAGTTTTGGTAGTCCTCATGAAATATTAAAAGGTAAAGATATTTCAATTGTTTCATCTGGTTACATACTTGAATACTCATTAAAAATTTATCATCGCCTTAAAGAAGAAGGACACAGTATATCTCTTATAAATATCCACCAGATTAAGCCATTAAATCGAAAAAACATTATTGATTTAAATAAAGGTAAAAAAATTATTGTTGTCATAGAAGAGCACAGTAAATTTGGCGGCTTAGGTGATGCGTGGCTAGATAGTATAAGTGAATTAGATCAAAAGCCTGCAGTAATTAAGATCGCCATTGATGACAAATTTGTTAAAGATATAGGTGATAGAGATTACTTACTAAACTTGTATGGCTTTAATACAGATCGGATAATTGATAAAATATTAAAAAAATTAAATGAGTTAGCTTCATGAAAAAAGTTTTAGTTATTGGAGGTGGTCCCGCTGGATGCTCAGCTGTTCATCAGCTTCATAGTACTGAAAAATATAATATTACATTAGTCGAAAAATCAAACATTCTTGGAGCTGGATTAAGAACAAATTTTTTTGGTGGCCATCCATATACTTTTGGGCCAAGGCATTTTCTAACACATAAGCAAAAAGTTTATGATTATTTAAATAATATAGTCCCTTTAAAGGATTGTTCGCATCACGAGTTTTTAACATATGTGGAATCAGATAATTCATTTTATAATTTTCCAATTCATATGGATGATGTCAGATCAATGCCAGATTCAGACTTAATACTAAAAGAAATAAAAGAAGCAAAAGGACATCAAGCCGCTTCAAATCTTGAGGAATTCTGGATTGGTTCTGTTGGTATACGACTCTATGAAAAACTAGTTAAAGATTATAATAAAAAAATGTGGATGATCGATGACAATAAAAAAATTGATACATTTAATTGGTCACCAAAAGGAATTGTGATAAATGATGGTCCAAAAGCAGCTCTACCTGGTTATCTATCAGCTTATCCTATTGCAAGAAATGGATATGACGATTATTTTGATCAGGTATATAAAAAATGTAAAGTTTGTAAAAATATCAAAGATTTAAAATTTGATATAAAAAATAAAAAAGTTTTTTTTAATAATGAAAATCATCAATTTGATATAATTATCAATACTATTTCTCCTGATATTTTATTTAATCAACACTATGGTGAATTGAAATTCATAGGACGAGATTTTCATAAGATAGTTTTTCCAACAGAGTATGTATTTCCAAAAAACGTTTTCTTTTTATATTATGCTAATGATGAAAAATTTACTAGATTGGTTGAATATAAAAAATTTACTAATCATAAATCTCCAACATCATTAATAGGAATGGAAATACCGTCTTTGGACGGCAAGCATTATCCATTGCCTATAAAAAGTGAACAAGAATTAGCCTCAAAATATCATAATGAAATGCCAGAAGGAGTATTTTCAATTGGAAGAGCTGGGTCATATAGGTACTTGGTTGATTTTGATGACTGTATAGATCAATCAATGGAGTTAATTGATATTTTAGACTCATCATCTTATGACCACCCAGTTCCAATAAAAAGATGGCGAGAAATATAAATTTGATTTAAAAGAAATTATGGTCGAAATTAATTTAATGAAGTCTTATCCAAAGACAGAAAATAGAAAACAAATTTCAGAAAATAGAAAAAAAGCATCAACAGAGGACATCAGGATTGCACGTCAGTTTGGTAAAGAATATTTTGATGGCGACAGGTCACAAGGTTTAGGTGGTTATTATTATGATGAGAAATATTTTACACCAGTTGTAAAGGACTTTATTGAACATTATAACCTAGATAATAGTTCATCAATATTAGATGTAGGTTGTGGAAAAGGGTTTATGCTACATGACTTTAAAGTGGCATTGCCAGAGGCTAAGATAGCAGGAATAGATATTTCTAAATATTGTATTGATAATACAATGTCGAGCGTTTCTGAATTTTGTATCACGGGTAGTTGCGATAATTTACCTTATCCAGATAATTCATTTGATCTAGTCATTGCTATCGCCACGATACATAATCTTGAGCTTGAAGGTGTAAAAAAATCTCTAAAGGAAATTCAAAGAGTTACAAAAAAGTCAGCTTTTATAAAAGTTAATGGATATAAAAATGAGTCTGAAAAAAAAGATCTCTTTGAATGGAATCTTGTCGCAAAAACTATTCTGCATGTAGACGAATGGAAAAAACTATTTATAGAAACTGGTTATAAAGGAGACTATTATTGGTTTACTCCTTAATATTTTAAAAAAATTATTATGAGCAATATATTAGTAACTGGTGGATGTGGATATAAGGGAACAGTATTAATTCCAAAATTACTTGCAAATGGTCATAAAGTTACTGTCGTTGATAATCAATGGTTTGGAAATTACTTAAATGATGACAAAAATTTAACAGTAATAAAAGAAGACGTGAGGAATATCGAGAATATTGATTTAACAAATACTGAAATACTTATTCATTTATCTTCTATAGCAAATGATCCGTGTGGAGATCTAAATCCAAAATTAACTTGGGAGGTAAGTGCACTAGCAACTATGCAATTAGCTGACAAAGCAAAAAAATGTGGAGTTAAGCAATTTATTTATGCATCATCTGGTAGCGTTTATGGAATAAAAGAAGAAGAACAGGTAACAGAAGATTTATCTCTTAATCCAATTTCTGAATATAATAAAACAAAAATGGTTTCTGAGAGAGTTTTATTAAGCTATCAGGATGATATGATTATTCAGATTATAAGGCCTGCAACAGTTTGTGGATATTCAAAAAGAATGAGATTAGATGTTGCAGTAAATGCATTAACTATTAGTGCCCTCGAAAATGGGGAAATATATGTTCATGGAGGATCTCAAATACGTCCAAATGTTCATATTGAAGATATTACTGATTTATATTTATTCTTTATCAAAAATTCCAATAAAGTATCTGGAATTTTCAATGCTGGCTTTGAAAATCTATCTTTATTAGATATTGCAAAGAAAGTTAATGATATAATTCCTTCTAATATTAAAATCGAGGACTCATATGACCCAAGATCATATAGAATAAACTCAGATAAGCTAATTAAGTCAGGCTTCAAGCCAAAAAAAACTGTTGAAGACGCAATTGTAGACTTAAAAGAAAAATATAAGAATGGGGATCTTGAGAGCAAATTAATTTATCATAACTTAAAATGGATGCAAAAAAATAAACTTGTAAATTAGAATATGACAAAAGAAGAATTAAAAAAATTTGAACTAAGAATAAAAGAAGACTATGAAAATGGTAAAATTAGAGCTCCTGTGCATTTATCTGGAAATAATGAAGAGGAATTAATCAAAATTTTTAAAAACATTAGTAAGGATGATTGGGTATTTACAACATGGCGTAATCATTACCACGCACTTCTTCACGGAATAGACAGTGAAGAATTATATAACTTAATATTAGATGGCCGCAGTATGAGCATTAATTCTATGAAACATAGATTTTATTCCTCATCAATTGTTGGTGGTTCTATACCAATAGCTCTTGGCACAGCTCTATCAATAAAACTTAAGGGAGAAAGTAATAAGGTCTGGTGTTTTGTTGGTGATATGTCATTCGAAAGTGGTGTTTTTCACGAGTGTTATAAATATTCTAGAAATTTTAAACTTCCTTTAGAGTTTGTTATTGAGGATAATAATATGAGTACAAATACACCAACAAATGATGCGTGGGGCACTAAAAGCAAGATACCAAATGATGTATATTATTATAGATATGAAAGAGAATATCCACATCATGGTACTGGAAATTGGATCTTATTTTAAAATATGAAGTACAAAGATGAACTTATAAATGCAATGAATTATCTGGCTGATGATCCTAGAACAATTTTTATTGGACAGTCAGTGAGATTTAGTGGAAACGCAATATTTAATACCCTGGAACAAATTGATAATTCAAGAAAAATTGAAACCCCTGTATTTGAGGATATTCAAATGGGAATGTCTACCGGTTTAGCTCTTAATGGATATATACCAGTAACATGCTACCCCAGATTCGATTTTCTAATACTAGCTTGCAATCAAATGGTTAACCATCTTGACAAAATAAATTTTATGTCAAAAGGCATGATGAAGCCAAGAGTAATAATAAGAACATCTATCGGCCCCAAAGAGCCCTTAGATGGTGGACCACAACACACAGCTGACTATACAGAGTCTATAAAAAAAATGGTTACAGATATTAACGTGGTTAAACTTCAGGAACCTGAGGATATACTTCCAACTTATAAAAATGCTCTAGAGTCCAATGCTAGCAGAATTAGTCTAATTATAGAATATGGGTCTCATTACAATGACAAATAACTTAGTCAGAGACCTTAGAAAAAAATCTGCTGAATTGAGGCTTGAGATAATCAACATGATTTTTAGAGCAAAAAAAGGACACATAGGGGGTGCTTATTCATGTTTAGATTTAATGGTATGTCTTTATTATGGAAATGTCTTAAATATTTCACCTGACTCGCAACATGAGATAGAAAGAGATATTTTCATATTAAGTAAAGGTCACTCTGGCATAGCACAGTACGTGATCCTCGCAGATTTAGGATTTTTTAGCAAAAACGAGTTACAAAATTTTAATCATGAAGGTAGCTTTCTAGGAGAACATCCAGACAAAAATATACCTGGGATAGAGGCCGATACCGGTTCTCTTGGTCATGGTCTTGGAATAGCTGTTGGATTTGCTTTTGCTAGTAAAATTGGTCAAATAAAGAGAAATATTTATGTAATTGTCGGTGATGGAGAATGTTATGAAGGCACGGTATGGGAGTCAATGTTATTTGCCAATCATCATAACTTAGATAATCTTACAATTATAGTAGATAGAAATTATCAAATAACCTTAGATTTTACAGAAGAATGCAACTCATTAGATCCGCTTAATAAGAAGTTTGAAAGTTTTGGAATGAATATTTTTACGACAGAAGGACATGATCATGCAGAAATTTTAAAAACACTTCAAAAAGTAAATCAAAATAAAAATGGAAAACCAAACTTAATTCTTGCAAACACAATTAAAGGTAAAGGTGTATCATTCATGGAAGGAAAGTTAAAATGGCATCATGGTCTTCCAAATGAAGAGGAAAAGAATATAGCCCTCGAAGAATTAAATAAAGAATTACAATTGTATGTCTAATGATATTCGAGATATTTTTTTTGATGGCCTTTTTGAGTTAGCAAAAAAAGATTCTGATATAATTTTTCTAGCTGCTGATCAAGGTGCATTTAGCCTAGCTAAATTTAAAGAAGAGCTACCTAAACAATACTATAACACAGGTATAAGTGAGCAATCTTTGATTAGTATTTGTTCAGGACTAGCTTTATCAAAAAAAAAAGTATTTGCTTACGCAATCGCACCTTTTATAACTTCAAGATGTTTCGAACAAATTAAGGTTGATATTTGCGTAATGAATTTACCTATCACCTTGATTGGTTCAGGACCTGGTCTGTGTTATTCTGCAGATGGACCAACTCACCATTCATGTGAGGATATAGGAATAATGTCAACTTTACCTAATATGAATATCTATACACTAAGCGATGAGTCTTCATCTAATTTTACACTTTTAGATATAAAATTAAAAAAAATGCCATCTTATGTAAGGTTGGATAAAGGAAATTACGAAGAACTAAATCGCAGTTCGCAAAATCTTTCTGACGGATTTAATTTTATTAAAAAAGGGAGAGACTATGTAATTATTACACAAGGAATTTATGTAAAAAGAGCTAATGAAATTGCTCAGGAATTTGAGAAAAAAGGATATAATTTTGCAGTTATTGATCTGGTAAAAATTAATCCAAATACGCTAAATAAATTAGTTGATAATATTAAAAATTTTCAACTGATATTTACAATCGAAGATACATTTATAAATTCAGGTATTGGATCATTAATTTTAAACTATTTATATAATAATGGAGTTTTTGAAAAAAAGTTATTTAAAATAGGACCAGAACAATTTATTCAAAAATATGGAAATAGAAATTGGATTGAAAAGCAAGTTGGATTAGATGCAGAAAGCATAAGAAGAAATATTCAAGAACGTTTATTGGAGTTTATCTCTTAGAAACAATATTTTTCAGATAAAAATTTATTAAATAAAAGGATAATAAATACAATACTACACAAAATAAAAATTGTAATTTTAGGAATATGTCGATTTCATAAATTTTAATTAATGGCGAAACTTGTATAAGGTAAAAGATCCAAATAATAATAGAAGTCATATAGTTAGCACTTTTTTGTAGGAAATTATTTTTACTATTAGATAAAATTATAAAAATCATTGAATGTAAATGTTTTAAATCCGCTGAGAATGCATGTTTTCTATATACAAATAACCTTCGACAAAAAGAAAAAAATAATTCAATCATTGGATAGCATAATACAATAGCAAAAAACCACGCTGATATATCCAAGTTATTAAATTCCATAATTGAAATAATACCTATTAAATAACCAATTGCATAAGCGCCACCGTCTCCAGTAAAAATTTTTCCAAAGGGAAAATTAAATATTAAAATTGAGAAAATTGAGATGATTATGTAGTAAATTAAATTTATATTAAAATTGGTCTCGGAAGTGCTAGTGTAGTGACTGCTACCAGACTCTATTGAAATCACTATACAAATAATAGAAAAACCTATTAGTGATATACCAAGAACCAGGCCGTTAAAACCATCAATTAGATTGTATGAATTAATTGCTACACTTAAAGCTAATGTTGTAAATAATACCGAAATAATTGGGTAGTTTTCTAAATAATAGTCAATATATGGAATTTGAACATGATCTACGGTGAATTTAAGGTCTAAAACACATACAAATGATGTAATTAGAATTAATATAAATCTCTTATTTGCATTAATATTTTTAAAAAAATCCTCAGCTAATCCGATTAATAAGAATAAATACATATAAAAAATAATATCAAAATGAGGTAGCGGTATAGTAAAATAAGTTAAACCTAATAATAAAAAAACAATACCTCCACTTCTGCTAACTGATGAAGTATGTACTTTGTGTGGTTCTTCATCATTCTTATCATTAAAATAGAAGGCTACGAGCTTTGATTTTGTTAAATAAGTGATCAATCCTATTGATAAAAAAAAATAAATTAGTTGATAGATAAGCATTTAATTATTTTAATCCCAACCCACTATTTTTTTTGCAAATTTACGTAAATTCAAAAAACCAAGCACATCAGCAATAAATTTCCACAACAGAAACTTTAGAAAATTTTGCGTATCTTTCCCATAGTAAAGAATAGGTCTAGGATTTTTTTTTCTTGTTCGAAAAAATTTATAGTTTTTTGAATATTCTTCTAAATTTGAATAAGGCAAAGAATTTACAGGTAAATCTTTTTCTTCTCCAAGCATCGAAAAATTATTTTCTCTATCATATGTAATATTTCTATACTTATAATTAATGTTATGATCAATATCCAAAATTAAACAACAACCTTCGTCTGAAATTTGAGGAAATGATGATCTTCTTGATGAGAAATAAAAATTACCCAATCCATAATGAATGAGCTTTGAGTTATAAATTTCATAGTCCTGCACAGTGTGCGAATGACAAAAATATACCATATCAAAACCTGAATCGATTGCCCTTCTGGCTAAACCAACATGATCAGGTAGAGGGTATTTTTCCCATTCATAGCCAGCATGAATGTATAAAATATTAAAATCGGATTTTTTTTTCTTTATTAATAGCTTTAATTCATCAATACTCTTTTTAGAAAAAGGCTTTATTCCCATAGAATTTTCTTTTGCAGGAATGCATTCTTCATTCTCCCAGCCTAAAGTTGCTATTAAAAAATTTTTTTTATTTATTTTTGTTTCAAATAAAAAAGAATTATCATTTTTATCTTTGTTTATACCAAAATAGTGAATACCTTTTGCATTTAATTTATCTATTGTATTTATTATCCCTTTTTCTCCATAATCAGTAGAATGATTATTACATAGGATTAGATTAGTATTCTTTGGAACATTTAACGACTCATTTGACATAGATAAATTAACACTTTTTGTATGTCTTTCATTAGATTGAAATGATCCTTCAAAATTAATGAAAGAAGCATCATATAAACTTAGCTCATCAAATATTAAATTTAAATCTTTAGCAAAAAATTTGTAATTATAAAAATAGTCGCCAGTAAATATAATTTTCGTCATTTTGGCTTAATAAATATTATTTATCCATGAATTAATTAACTTGATAGGTTTTTACCTCAAATATAAAAAAAATTCTACTAGATTACATTTACTATAGAGTAAAGAAAAAGAAGAATATAGAATAAAATATTTATTACATAAGATAAATGAATTTTGATTTTGAAAATATATACATAATTGATAAAAACGAAAAAAAAGAAATATTTCACCTAAATGAGTTATCAAACTATTTAGATTTAGAATACAATAACAATCATGTAATTAGGCGAAGTATTATCAATCGTTCTTACTTCTATGTTGAAGACAAAAAAATCTTCTTTTCAAAAAAAATAAACAATCTCTTAGATTTTGGAAATAAGAAAAGATTAGATTTCAAAGTAATAGAGAGTTATCGTGTATCAGGCTTTATTGGTGCTCCATTTACATTATTTGAAGATCTTTATTGTATCCCATTTCTATCAAAAATAAAAACTGAAAAAGGGAAGCTTTTATTGAAATTCTCATTGCCTCAAAAAAAGGATGGATTTTACAATCAGGAAGAATTTGACTCATATATGAATGAACTTATTGAAAAAAAAATATCTTGTTACAATGAATCTTTTTTGTTGTTTAGTGGGGGTGCAGACTCACTATTCATCTTTTATAAGCTTTTAAATAGTAGAAGGAGTAATTTTAAAAATATCATTGTTAAAATGAAGGGATTAGAAGGGGAATTCTACAAAGCAACAAAAATATCAAGTAGTTTTTCTATAAAATACTATGTTTACAAACAGTATAACAATTCAATTAAAAATAATTTTGAAGAATATCTAGATAATTACTATGAGCCACTGCAAGACCCTGTTGCTCCTTTTTATAGGGAAATTATTGATAATTATGATAAAGGGGTTGCAAATATTTTTTTAGATGGACAAGGGGCTGATACTTTATTGCATGGGTTGCCTCATAATCTTATTGTCAATATGTATAGCCCAAATTTAAAATTTATTTTTAATTTTTTACTATTTTTTTTTCCATCATCAATCACACCAAACACACGAATAAGACGACTTATATACAGAGCAGAAAAAATTATTAACGCCTTTTCAAAATCTGACTGGATGAAGTGTTTTTTATCAACCATAAATATTTCTGAAAAAGACGGTCTTTACCCTTTTTATCGAGATAAACTAGATTTGTTTTTTAAAAACTTTAAATGTAAGCATAAAGCAATTTCATTATTTTTTATCATTTTCATACTTGAAACAAGAGAAATGCAAAAATATAGAATATTAAAGAGAAATAAGAATATTTTTTTACCATTTTTGGATGAGAACTTGATAGAGAAAGTATTTTCAACAAAAACAAAGTTTTTTATAAACAAATTATACAAAAAGAAACCAATATATAAAAGTATTGCAAAGTATGGAAAAAAAATCAGTATCTTTAAAACTAGTCCTTTTTATATTGAAATACCTAGTGATAACGGTTTGAATGATTATACAAATTATTCGATCAATTATATTTCTAAAAATCTATAATTATTAATTTATGAAAATAATTGCCATTACATCAAATACAAGCTGGTACTTATATAATTTTAGAAAAAATACAATTCTTCAACTTGTAAAAAAAAATTATGAGGTAATTGCTATTTCGCCAGATGATAAATATTCTGAAAAATTAAAACAACTTGGCTGTAAGCATATAAATATAGTCATTGATAAAAATGGAAAAAATATATTTGTAGACTTATGGACTATAATTTCTTATTTAAATATATTACGTAAATATAAACCAAAAATAATTTTAAGTTTTACTCCAAAATGTAATATTTACTCAACTCTCGCAGCAAATATTATAGGAATTAGGTCTATCAATAATATTTCTGGTTTAGGATCAATATTTATTAAAGCATCGTTTACTAAGTATTTTCTTAGATTTCTTTATAAATTGAGCCAATCAAAAGCCGATGTAATTTTTTTTCAAAATTCAACAGATAAAAAAATATTTGAAAAAAATAAAATAGCTTTGAATGTAAAAAAAATTTTAATTCCTGGATCTGGAGTTGATCTTAAGAAGTTTAAATTTAGTAAAAAAAAGAAAAATAAAGTTACAAAATTCTTACTTGCTTCTAGATTGATTATAGAAAAAGGAATAAATTATTATATTAAATCTGCAGAAATACTTAAAAACAAGTATGGAAACAATGTTGAGTTTTATCTGATTGGTTTATTTGAAAAAAACAATCCTTCAGGTATTCATCAAGATACTATTTTAGACTGGGAAAGAAAAAAAATTATTAAATTCTTAGGATCAACAGATAGAATGAATAAGGAAATATCAAAAATAGATTGCTTTGTATTACCTACTTTTTATGGTGAAGGCGTGCCTAGGTCATTATTAGAAGCTGCCTCAATGGGAAAACCAATCATAACGACTAATCACCCAGGCTGCAAAGATGTAGTTAAGCATAACTATAATGGATTTTTAGTAAAACCTAGATCATTAGAACAATTAACATCTTATATGGATAAATTTATTAACTTACCTCATGCTCATAGATTAAAGATGGGAAAAAGAGGTAGCTTAAAAATGAAAAAAGAATTTGATGAAAAGATTATAATTGATAAGTATCTAGGAATTATAAATAAATATTTTGAATAATTAAAATGTGTGGAATTTCTGGAATTGTTTTTAATAACGAGCGAATAGCTCAAGATAGTATTAGTTATGCTAAATTTTTAAATAATATTATTAAATTAGAAACAGAGTTCAAATCTGATCCCTATATTGACAAACTTTATGATATTTCATGGAATCTAAAAAATAATAATAGTTTTCTAAATTATTATTGTAATAAAGACGAGCAGTACGCAGTAATAAAGATATGTAATTTTTTAGATAAATTTATCAGTAAAAAAGAAAAAAAAGTTAATGTTGAGAATAATAATCATTTATTTAATAACAAATTAGAGAAGCTTAGAGATATTAAATGGTTTTTAGAAACTGAGCTTACTCAGACAAAAAAGTTCGTTGACTCATTTTTAAAACCTAATGACAATAGGTTAAACAACAGTAATGCAATATTATTTTATAAGAACTTATCAATTATAATTAATTCGATTAATTTTCTTGAGATGAGAGGCAGAGACTCTCTGGGAATATCAATTAATTTAAATATTTCTAACTCAATAGACCACAGAAAACTAAATACTAAAAATCACGTTTATTATTTAAAAAACAAAGACTCATCTAATATCTTATTTAATTTTAAATTTTCTAGTAGCATTGGTTATTTAGGTCAAAACTCTGAAGAATTAATCAGTCAAATCAAAAAAAATAATGATTTATCCATGGTACTAGCAAATACCAATATAATAAGTGGATCAATAATATGTCATACTAGATGGGCGTCTGTCGGGTTAATTAACAATGATAATTGTCACCCAATTTCAAATATAAGCAGCCTTAAAAGCGATCTACCTTATATTCATGCATTTGTTAATGGAGATATTTATAATTATACTGACATTTTATCTTCAAAGAAATATAACAAAAATAAATTTTTAAATAATAAAACTACATCTGATTCACTATCAATACCTTATCTATTTTCAGATAAAAAAATCAAATTTAACGATAACAATATAAAGAAAAAATTAAAAAAATTAATTGGATCATATGCGTTTGCCTTAGAAACAATTACTGAACCAAATAAAGTTTTAATTTCTAAATCAGGAACACAAGGTTTGTACATTGGTTATTCTGCGCAAGATATGATGTTTTCTTCTGATATTTATGGCTTAATTGAAAACTGTAGATATTACTATTCTCTACCATCAGAGAAATTTCTATATTTAGATAAAAATAATCTTAATTCTTCGATTTGTCTGAAGTCTTTGAAAAATTCAAATGAATCAAAAATAAATAAATCTAAGTTTAATGAGACTTTAATAACAACAAGAGATATTTCAAAATTAGGTTACTCTCATTACTTAGAAAAAGAAATATTTGAAACAGAGGCAATATTAAAAAGATCAAAATTTAATCAAGTTAATACAAATATTCTTGAAAAAAATAAAATAGATTTTTTTGGTGAGCAATTTACAAAAGTAAATAAAGAAATAATTAATAAGATAAAAGACAATAAATTCGAAGAAATTATCTTAACAGGAATGGGAACTTGTTATACAGCGGCAGTTGTAATTTCAAGATACATGAGAGAGATTTTGCGAAAAACAAATAAAAAAATTATTGTCCAACCTCATATCGCTACCGAAGGAAGTGCATTTTATTTAAATGATAAAATGGATAATTCGCTAGTAATTGTAATAGCACAATCAGGCACTACAATTGATACAAATGTATATGTTAAATTAGCAAAAGAAAGAGGTGCGAATACAATTGCAATAATTAATAAAAGAGATGGTGATGTTACTTTTCTAGTAGATCATTCTATTTATCTTGGTAATGGAAGGGATATAGAGATTGCTGTTCCTTCAACAAAAACCTTCAATGCACATATCATTACTGGATATTACTTGACACTGTTTCTTTATAGTAAAACAAAAGGGATGAGTCAAAAATTTTTAATTAGTGAGGCAAAAAAAATATCTAATTCACCCATGATTGCAAAAAAATCTATGGCAGAATTCGTGAAAAAGAAAATTAACAATAATATTATTGATGAATTCTTAAAGAAAAAAAATTGGTACATGTTTTACGATGAAAGTGATGTAAGTGCAGTTTGTCAAGAGATAAGAATAAAACTTTCGGAATGCTGTTATTCATCTGTTCCGTATCATGAAATAAATTATTTAAAAAATCAAAAAATAAAAAATTCTGTTTTAATAATTATACTGGGTAAAAAGAAGTCAATATCGATTGAAACTCTTAAAAATTTAGCCAAAAATAATTATATTTTTATAATTTCAAATAAAATAAATTTTAAAATCAGAAATATATATATTTTTAGAACGATAAATACTTCAAGCCATCTGTCTTTTCTACCAACAGTAATTTACGGGCAATTGCTAAGCTACATGATTGCTAAAAGAATGGACAATAGGAAAAAATATATTCAAAATCTAATATCAAATAAATTTAACTCTTCATCAAAAAGACAATTAAGTCAAAAATTAAAATTGGGTGTCTTTAATAAGGGTATTGAAATTAATAATTTTAATGCAATCTCTTCTCTTATTAAAAGTGAGTATAATAAAGTGAGCATAAGAAATGCTCATAATATGATTGATATCATAAAACGCCCAATAGATACTATTAAGCACCAAGCAAAAACAATTACAGTTGGAACTCAGAGAATACAAACTCACAAATTAAATAATATAAATGTCAAACGTAAAAAAAATACTGTAACAAAACAATACCTTGATTACCTAAATTTAAATTCAAAATTAGTATTTAAAGATTATCAAATATTAAAAAAGAATAATATTTTTTTATATAGCAATACCTTGGATGAAAGCATAATGTATTTTGCAGTAAATTATTTGAATATTATTGCAAAGAAATTTCATATTAAATCCACATTTAATTTAGCAAGAGAATATGATTTGAAAACTATCTCTAATACACGTGAGAATTCTATAATAAATATCCTTACGAATGAAAATAAAACTTTAACTAATAAAAAATACCTAAAAAACAGTAATACAGTAAGTTTTCAGCTTCCAAAAAAAAATAAAACAATATTCAATGAAGTTAATCAGTCTTTTGAAATATTAAATTTATGTAATTATCTACTTTCATCTATCTGTAAAAATATCTATCAAGAAGAATTATTAAGTTATTTATACCAGTTAAATGTTTCTTTAGATGAAAATATTAAACATTTGTCCAAAACAAAAATAACCATGAAATTACTCAATAATATTCGGTATCTAATAAATGTTAAAGATAATATAAAATTTATTGGTAGTGGGGTAAATTATAATATCTCTAAGCTTGCATCAAGATTATTTTCATCTAAGTATAACGTTGCATGTGCTTACGACGTTTTAGAAAACCACAAGCATATTGATATGTCTGCTGAACCATTATTATTTATATTTATTTCTAATATTAAAAATAAAAGTTATCAGATGGATGCAAAATCTGAAATTGAAAAATTTATCTCTCATGGAAATACTCCTATTTTGATTACAAATGAAAATGATAAAAGATTTGATTTAATGAAAGTAAATTTAAATAATAAATTAAATATATTTAATCAAATAAAAATCAAAAATATTAATGAAGAAATTGCTTTTATACCATCTGTAATGCTTGTACATAAAATTCTCGCAAACCTATAGTTTGCCTTTTTTCAATATATATCTCTTTAGTTCAAAAAGTTTTTCTTCATCTCTTAGATCAATAACTCTATTTTCTAATTTATGCCCACCCATAAAATTTAATATTTTTGGAAAAACGTCATAGCCCGTGTCTAAACCTGCATAATTTTGACTTATAAATTCTTTGAAAGGTAAAAATTCAAAGATTTTTTTTGAGAATATTAATATCCCAGAATATACAAACCCAGGTTTATTATCATGATCTTTCTCAGAGAATTGTTTTATTTTAAATTCACTATTAAAAACTACTTTTCCACATCCTTTTGTATCTTCACGAAAGTCGGTAGCAATTAAACACAATAAATTTTTTTCAAAGAAAGCTGATCTCATACTTTCTAAATCAATATTTGCATATACATCAGTATTAATCACAAAAAAATCATCATTTAGATTATCTTTAAGAGACCATAATGTTCCTGCTGTTCCTAAAAGTTTTTCTTCAAAAGTAACCCTCACATTCTTTAGTGATAATTTATTTGTTATCTTTAAAATTTCTTTTTTCAATATTTCGCTGTGATGATGAGAGTTAATTATAATTTCATCAAAATCTTGAAGAGAAACTTTTTTTAGCCAGAACTCAATTAAATTAATTCCACCAAGATCTATCATACATTTTGGTAATTTTTTTGTGTATGGAAGTAACCTTTCACCTTTGCCAGCTGATAGTAAAATACATTTCATATCTAAAGTTTTAATTTTTTTCTGATAACTTTAAATCTGCTGATTTTATTATAATCATAGTACAATCTGTATACAGGATCCCATATTGATTTTCTTAATAGTAATTTTTCGTCTTTTCTGAGTTTTATTTTGTTAACAGAGTTTTGTAATTTTTTATAAGGCATATCAATTAGATTACTTTTCATATTAAATATAATTCTTTTATTATGTGGAAGTTTAATAATTTGTTTCAACGTATTATTTGATAAAAAATTAATTATCATTATTAATGTAATATTCCCATCCATAGAATTATTTAATAAGGGATAATAAAAATGACCTGATGGTTCAAACCCAATACTTGCCCTAAGCTTAATTGATCTTTCTATCACATTTCTATCACCTACTTGAGTATGAGTTAAAGTCATGTCCCGTTGTTTTATATTTTTTTCTAAAGCCTTATTTGTTATTATTGAAGCACAAATTTTTCCTTTATTTTTACGTTTAATTTCATTGAGTAGTATGAATAAGGATTTTTCTGACGGAATTAATCCTTTTTTCTTATCAACTAATATGCATCTATCCGCGTCGCCATCTAAAGCAATACCATAATCGAACTTATACTTTATTAATTTTTGTTGAAGCAATTCGTAATGTAATGCGCCACATTTGTAATTAATATTATATCCATCCGGTCTATTATTAATAATTTTTATATTATTATATTTTTTAAACAATTTTGTGATTAGCTTTGAAGATGCTCCGTTGGAACAATCAATAATAATTTTTTGCTTATTATTATTCTCTTTTCCTAAAAGAGAATTCAAAAAATCAAAATATATTTTTTTTAAACTAACCATACTTTTTGAACGATTAGAAACTGTAGATTTTTTAACTTCAAATTTTATTTTAAGTTTCTTTTTAATTTTAACCTCTATTTGTTTTTCAATATACTTTTTGAGCTTATATCCATTTTTATTGAATAGTTTTATACCATTATCATAATATGGGTTATGACTGGCTGTTATCATGATTCCAAAATTAAATTTATTTTTTTTCAATATATAAGAAATTTCAGGCGAAGAAGTAATACCTAGGAATATGACTTTTATACCTCTTGAAAGCAATATTCTTGAAATAGTTTTATAAATTAATTTTCCTGAATGCCTTGTATCAATACCAATCAGACACGACACTTCACCATATTTGTCTTTATAGAACTCAGCTATTTCAAGAGAAAAAATTTCGAGAAATTGTTTTGTTAGAAACTTCTCACCATACTTACATCTAAAACCATCATCCCCAAAAATATTTTTAAAATCTTGACTAATCACTTATTAAATAAATATTCAATTTGAAGAAACTTTTTTTTAGGAGTAAGTAAATAAATGGAAGAAATTAATATTGATTTCCAATAAAAATAAAGTCCTTTTCTTTTAATCAAGACGCCAAATAATAAAGACAAGCCTTGTAATATTATTAAATTCATTAAATCTATTCTGATTAAAAAATATAGTGAAATTATATCAGCTAACAAAAAAACAAGGGCATATCTATATACAAAAAAATAATTCTTAAAATTAAAATACTTCATAACTTTCCATATTATTCTCCAAAAACACTTATGTTTTTCATTTAGTAAAATAAATTTAAGCCCTCTATTTCTTGTTTTGTAATCGTAATGATTTGCCATTAGAATATTCAAATATAAAACATACTTTTTGATCTTTAGAATTCTTAAATAGAGATCTCTTTCCTCATCCCATGGCACTAACGGATCAAAACCTCCCGAAGCATCATAATCTTTTTTTTTAATCATAAAAGCTCCACCTAAATAATCAGGATAAAACTCTTTTTTATCTTTTTTTAATTTAAATTGGTTGGAATTAACTGAATGAAACTCTTTTTTATATCCAACAACCGCCGCTAAATCAGCTTCTTTGTTCAGTCTTTCTTTAGCAACTACTATCCAATTTTCATCTAATGTCATATCAGCATCTATAAATTGTATGAAACGAGTTTTAACTTCTTTTGCTGCGATAGATCTCGCTAAGGAAGCAGTATGAAAATAATTTTTAGTTTTTAAGGAAATTATTTTTATATCAGAATATTTTTTAGCAATATTTATACTATTGTCTGTGCTATCTGAATCAACGTAAATAATATTATTCGTAATTTTATTAATAGACGAAAAGCATCTATCTAAGATTACTTCTTCATTTTTACCTATGACAATTATTGTTAGGTCAGTTACCATTTTTACTCATATTCAGGTGTTTTAAATGGCCAAAAACTCTTGCAGAAGGTTGCGAGTTTCCTTCCTGTTGTTTACAAATAAATTTAATATCAATTTTTTTTAACTTTGAGAAAGTATCTAAAGCCCTTATTTCATCTCCTGGAAACTCATCAAACGAAAAATAATATTCAGGAATATATTCCGATATACTTTTCAGAACAAATAAAGTTGAAGAGAATAAATCTGCGTCAAAATGTATAAAAAATTTATTTTTTTTATAATAAGATGGGTGATGATCTTCTAAAAAAGGGGGCAGAGTTTCTTCAAATAATCCCTTTCTAAAAGATACCCTTTTGTCACTTAGTTTTGGTTCTATTCCGTTTGTTGTAAAATGACCCTGTTCAAGATTTATCCACTTTTCAGGCAATCCAGTGAATGTATCAAAGCCAATAAACTTTGCGTTTTGATCTGAAATATTCTTTGAAAAAAATTCAATTGACTCTCCTTTGTAAACACCAAATTCAAGTATAATAAGGGGATCAATTTTTGAAATGTAATTCTTTATAAAGTAATTAAAATATGAGGTTCTGTCATATGTTGTATGACAGACTAGTTTTGATTTATATTTATTATAAATTAGATTATAGCTAACAAGTTTATAAATAAATTGAATTGGTATTTTTGATAAAATTTTTTTAAAAAATAATTTATACATTAATTGATACTTTTTTAGTCTACTAGTTATATTTTTTTACAATATAACTAATAAAAGATATATTTAAACCAATTATTATCCATTGTATAAAAAAATAGTATTGATAAAAAGCGGCGTAAGAAATAATAATTACAACTAGACTTAAAAAATTAAAATACGCTATAACATTTTCTAATTTATTTAATTTCTTATTTCTTAAAGTCTTCAAAGATTTTAAAAAAATTAATGTTAAAATAAGAAGAAATATTGATAGACCTATGACCCCAACTTCTGCACCTAATCCTAATATGAAATTGAATGGGTCAGGCATCCCAACTTCATTGAATAAATAGGCATTTAGCTCTAATTCGGAGTGACCATCAATATTACCGGCAACTTTTATATCTATAAATGGAAGCTGTTGTAAACCTTGAATAGCTTCAGCTAAGAAAAATTTAAAATTATTAATGCCAACACCAAGTACCGGATACGAGATGAGTAAAAATAAGCTAGAGAGAGCAAAATTTGCTCTTATGTTGAATGACGGATGATCATAATTTGTGGCTAATCCTAATTGTTTTAATATCGTCGATTCGAATTGAAAATATAAGTAAATGAGTATTGAAAATAAAAAAATAGTAAGTGTTACTTTTCTAAGAAAATTTAATTTAGATCTAAAAAGTATAATAAAGAAAATCGCAATATTTACTAATATAAAAGCAATATAGCCAATCTTAGACTCTAATAACAATATCAACAATATTAACAATGCTATTACGAATATGTCCACAAAGATATGTCCAAATAGACGATATCCATTAATTAAACAACTAATTACGAAAGTGTATAGTATTAAAACTAGTATTGATGCATTTGAATGCTCATGGCCTAATAATGTCAGAAGTTGTTTGTTTATTGATCTATCACCAATATGAAAAAATTGAATAAAAGTTTTTAAGATCTCGTTTGAAATAATAAATTTATGAAAATATTCTATTGACGCATAAAATAGATAAAAAATAATTACATATTTCAAACATTTTATTAATAAACTAAAAAATTTTTCTGACTTACAATAAGTTTGTAACAAAAGAATAATAAATACATTTAATGACAAATAAATTAATGCTTTTAAAGAAGATATAAATATTGTTTCACCTTTAAACATTAAAATAGGTGAATAAAAACCCATCCACATGCTCAAAAATGCAACTATCAAAAAAAGAGAAATTAATTTAATTTCTATAGGTTTGAAATCAAATCTTAGTTTAATTGAAAATAAAAGTAAAAAAATAAGAGTTATTTCTAATAAATAAAAAAAATATACCTGCTGTCCTGCTAAATAAATTCCAAAATGTGCTAAAAAAGAAAAAAATATTATTGTTAAAATAAATTTTTCAATATTCAGATACATAAGAAAAAACTTTATAGATTTTAAGAGTAATATACAAAATCAATTATATCTTATAGAATTACTTATGTTTACAATATTCTCTTGTCCCAAGGATTTTACTGGTTTATTTGGCATAATACAAAGAAATGCAATTAATAGTTGGCTCAGGCTTGATCCATTACCGCAAATATTACTATATGGAATTACTGATAAAAATGTAAAAAAAGAGTTTAATCATAAAAACATCATTCATCTTCCTATTGAGCATATTAATGAATATGGAACGCCATATGTCAGTGAAATTTTTTTATCTGCGAAACAGAAATCTGAAAATCAGACTCTTTGTTATGTGAATTCTGATATTATTCTCTTTAATGATTTTACCAAATGTATAAATGACTTAAAAAAATGTAATGACTATTTCGGAGTTGGAAGAAGGTATAACTTTGAAATAAATAAAATCATAAACTTTAAGTCTATGAATATATTTGAAAATGAAACTCCTTTTCAAAAAAAATATTTAGATACCTATACTGGTTCGGATTATTATATATTTGATAGAGATTTATTAGATAATTTTCCTAAATTTTTAATTGGAAGAACGTGTTGGGATAATTGGTTAATTTATAATGCTATATCCAGAGGTTTTAAAGTAGTTGATTGTTCAAGTCGCATAAATTGTGTTCATCAAAAGCATGATTACTCCCATATTAAAACAGATACAACTAATCACTATAAAGGAATTGAACGTGAATATAATTATAGACTCCTTGGTAGCGCAAATAGAATATATAATTTAAAAGATTGCAATTACTTATTCAAAGAAGATAAATTAGTTGCTAATTTATCTTTAGATCGATTTATAAATATCGTGATAAGAAATTTTGGGCTATTAATTATTAGAGAGTTTCTATCAAGATTGAAAAAAAATTATATTAACCTTTAGTAAATTATTTTGTTAGAGATTACGATTCATCTACTTCTGTTTTAAATAATTATTATATTTTTCCTTTTTTAGTTTTTCTATTTTTTTGATAGCAGTAGTTGATCCAAAAATAAGATCTAATTGTCCACAGTCTTCAAAAAGTGAGGTGCTTGAGTGTTGTCCTATCATCCCGTAACCATATTTAGCTAAATACATTTCAACGTTCATTATTTTTTCACTATTTTGGTAACAATTATCGAATATTACCTCAGCGACTATAAAGTCAAATAAATTTGCCTTTATTTGTTTTTCAGCAGACTTTAAAACGCGCAAAGTATTACCTTGAGTATCTATAATTAGGATACTATTTTTTGATATTCTTAGCCCATTAAGAGCAGTCGATATTTTTATTGTTTCAACCTTAGTTTTAAATACAAAATTTTTATTTTTATTATTAAATTGATATTTTCTAAGTTTGTACCAATGACTTTTTTTATTAAGATTAATCAAACTCGAGATACTATCTTTTCCGGCGATATTGAATGTAATATCGCTCTTATTTTGATTATCAACAGCTTTATTTATTGCTGTTGCATTTGGAATATTTAAATTAATAATTTCATCGAACAAAGTTTTATTCGGTTCAAATAAATAAATATGTTTATAATTTATAAAATTTTTTATTTTAAGAGCTGCTGAGCCGTTATGAGCTCCAACATAGATAATGTAAGGGTCTTTTTTTATATAATGATAATATTTTTTGAAATTAATCAAAAAAAATGTAAAGTCCTTCTTTCTCTCAAATCCAAAATATTCAATTAATTTAGTAATATAATTCATAATAAATATATTTTTAAGTAAAAATAATTTTTTTTAATCGAGTAATAATTTATTTTTGTCCCAAATTAATTAATATATGGCGATCAGCTTTTAGTTTAAAATTAGACCATACACTGTAAATAATTTTTGACTTTTTTATTTTATTTAATTCAGCACTGAGTGCATCATTATTATTGTGCATTAGAATAATAAGCTCATTATTAGATAATGCATTTTTTATATTTTTATATATCTTTATATTTTTAAACGCGTTGTCATTACTTCTAACTACGTATTTGTCATAAGCTGATATTTCTAATTTTAACTTAGTAAGTTTGGAAAGTAATTTAATACTTGGTGACAGAAAAGTTACAGGTGTTGCATCTTTAAATGATAAGCCAAATATGCAGATTTTTTTAACCTTATGTATTTTGATGATTTTCCTTATTTCATTACTTATTATTGTATGTTGATTATCATTTATCTTTTTTACGGAGTCTATTAATGAAGAGCTTAGTTTCATGTCTTTATTAAATTTAGAAAAAGCAATAACATCTCTTGGAAAACATGTTCCCCCAAAACTTGGGCCCGCACTCAAAAATTTAGAACCAATCCTTTTATCATTTCCAATGGTCTTTAATATGTCATTATGATCTGCGTCTTCAATATTCAAACTTATTTGAGATATAAAGTTTGCGAAGCTAATTTTCATACATAAAAATGCATTTAATGTAATTTTACAAATTTCACCACTGGTAAGCGACATTTGAACAATTTCTGGCTTACTTTTGGTATATTTTTTTGTAATTCTTTGAATAAGATCTCCTGAGTAATTGTCTGATTTGCCAATAATTACATAATCAGGATGTTGAAAACCTTTTACGATTTCACCAAGTGCAACAGACTCGGGGTTATATACTAATCCAATATTCTCACCTACTTTTAAATTATAAAAAGAATTTATAATAGGTATAATTTTATTATTTAGCGTTTCAGGTTGAAGAGTACTGCATATTACAATTGTATGATGTTTCTTACTTATTTTTGATAATACACCGCAGATTTCAAATATCAGTTTCTCAAGGTAAACTGAATTAAATCTGCCATTTTTTTTACTTGGAGTTTGAATTAATATGTAAGTAACATCAGTATTTTCCAGAATAGTTTTTTTATTGTTATGTATTTTAAGCTTTTTATTTATATTTCGTTTAAGAATTTTTTTGAGTCCAGGCTCATAAATTGGTAATACGCCTTTTTTTAATTTCGAAGTAATTTTTTTGTCGGCATCTAAAGCTTGAACCTCTATCCCAGAGTCAGCAATACTTAATGCAAGCCCTAATCCTAATTTTCCAAGACCAATAAATGATATTTTATTTATTTTGCTAGCAGTCATTATTTTTTTTATACCAATCAATAGTTTTTTTTAAACCCACTTGTAACGAAGTTTTGGCAACAAAGTCAATTTCATTTTTTGCCTTCTCGCCACTTATTAAGCGTAATGGTATCATTGTTGGTTTCGTTATATCATAATAAACTTCTGCATTAGATAATTTTTCGATCTTAAGTAGATTGTTAATTACGTCTTTTATTGTAACTGATTGGCCGCCGCAGATATTAAAAATATCGTAAAACTTTGACTTTTCTGTAGCTTTTAATAAGCCGTCTATAAAATCATCAATATAAATAAAGTCCTTAATGTCATTTCCATCTCCCCATACTTGCAAAGGAAATTCTCGGTTAGCTATTTTTCTAATCAATGATGGAATAACTTTTGATTTTTCTGGGTCAAATTTATCATAGGGTCCATATAAATTTCCCGGTCTTATCACCAAAGTTGACATTGCATTATTAATCCTATTTGAATAAATATCACAACTAATTTCCCCAAATCTTTTCATCCAACCCACTATATGATACTTTTCAAAAAACGTGTTGTTTACGTCATCCTCAGTTACAGGATAATCAGTTACCGGATAAACAGTATTGCTACTAATAAATATAAATTTATCTACGCTTGAATTATGAGATGCTCTTAGCATGTTAATGTTCATTATTAGGTTTGGATCAAAGTGAGCTAAGGGACTATTTTCTATTACTGCAGCTCCAGAAGAGTTCGCGGCACACATATAGACTAAATTTTTGTTTTCGCAAACTTCCAAGCACTCATTATAATTTGAGAGATCTGCTTTTATAAATTTTATCCCTTTATCAACTAAAGGCTCATTATTAAAATAAGTAGCATAAACTTCTGCCCCCAAGTCACGAAGTGTAATAGCTAAATTATTACCTACGAATCCAACACCTCCTGCGATTAGGATTTTTTTATTTTTAAAGTACATTAGAAATGGCCTTTGCTATCTCTTTCTGAAAGTATGGGATTATCAATTGGCCAATTAATTTTTAGGCTTTTATCGTTCCATAGTAAAGTAAATTGACCTTTTGGATTATAATATGTGTTTTGCTTATAGTGAAATATAGCTAGTTCCGATAGTACAAGATGTCCGTTACCAAATTTAGGAGGTATTAATATTTGGTTTCTTTTCTTATCATTAAGTTCTATTGAGAAGTGCTCCTTATATTGTTTGTGATCTGGATCATTGTTTACGACTACAAGTAAAAAAGAACCATATATACATGAAACTAGTTTCCATGTTTCATGATCACCATGAATTCCACGAAGAACATTTTTTCGAGAAATGGAAAAGTCATCTTGAATAAATTCAATATTAATTTTATTTTTTGCATACTCTTTTAGATTATAACTCTCTATATATTCTCCCCTGAAGTCCTCAAAATTATTGAGTTGAATTTCTAATACTCCATCCAGGTTTGTTTTTTTAACCTTCATCTGAAAAATAATTTTTTCTCTCTAAATATTCTTTTTTATTTTTTTGAAACCAGTTCCACGTCTCTAGAATACCTTCCTTTAGGGTTGTGGTATGATTGTAACCGATAATCTTTTTTGCGTTTGATATATCCATTACTCTTTTTGGAAATCCAGAAGATTTTGATGTATCAAATTTGTATTCGAACCCTATTACCTCGGACATAGTGTCTACCAACTCTTTTATAGTCACACCTTTTCCACTTGCTAGATTTAAAAAATCAAAGTTTCCTGTACCGTGAATAAGAGTTTGTAGTATTCCAATTGCTAAATCTCGACTAAATGCAAAGTCTCTGACTGCTGAGCCATCTCCCCAAATCGATAATGGACTTTCTCCAGCACTTATCCTGGCCATTAAAGATGGTATAACCATAGCATTTTTAGGATCAAAGTTATCTCCAGGACCATAAACATTACATGGTCTCGTCACATAAAAATTGTTTTTTTTATATTGAATTTTATATGCCTTAATTTGTAATTCTGCCATTCTTTTAGCCCACCCCGGAAACATATCCATCGGCGGAGCTGAATTATCGTCTTCCTCTCTAAATACTTCAGCACTTGGAAACGCTCCTATTGAACTAGTATAAACAAGTCTTTTTACATTATTTAATCTAGATGCCTCAAGGATATTGGTATTCATTAAAAGTAATGGAACAAAAAAACTCGCGGGCATACTTTTTGTTACTTCAATTGATCCCTTTATCCCCGCTAGATGAAACACATAGTCTATATCTGAGGTTAAATCTAAGCAATTTTCAATCTTGGTCAAATCCATTTTTTTATAAACTGCGTTTGGATTGAGATTTAAGTTATCTAAAGATGTCACGGTTACATACGCACCACAATCAACTAATATATCAACTACCTGTCGGCCAATTAAACCAGTTCCACCTGTTACTAAGACTTTACAATTGTTGAAATATTCTGACAATTTTTCCATATATTAGTTGCTATCTATCTAGTTGAGATCCATTTTTTTTAATCTCTTCACGCCAATAATTTAAAAGATCAGTCATAGTTTGTTCAAAAGAATATTTTGGCTTCCATTTGTATTTTTTTTTGAATTTAGAAGTATCAGGTATTTGAAGATCTGCATCTATTGGCCTCATTCTTTTTTTATCTTTTAAAATTTTAATTTCATTTTTCTTATTACTGAGGTTAATTAGAAATTTTAACATTTCGCCCACTTTACAAGTAAATTCGCCACCAATATTGTAAAACTCACCACTTTTAGGGTTTTTTGTTAATAAAAGATAATATGCATTTACAGCATCTCTTACATCTGCGAATGTCCGAAGTGATTCCAAATTTCCAACTTTTATTATTGGCCTAGAAAATCCTGCTTCTATGAGTGCTATTTGTTTTGCAAAACTTGATTCAGCAAAAACATCACCTCTTCTAGGGCCAGTATGTGTAAACATTCTTGTTGTTAATACTTTTAACCCGTAAGCTTCGTGATAATATTTTGCAAACAAATCTGTCCCGACTTTAGAAATAGCATATGGTGAAGCAGGGTGATAACCACACTTTTCATTTATTGGTAGCATATTTTTTGGTACTTTTCCAAAAACCTCAGATGATGAACAAATATGTATTAGTGTTTTTTTAATAAGATTGTTCTCTTTAATAGCCTCTAATAATCTTAATGTTCCATTAGTATTAGTGTCCATTGTTATATCAGACATATAAAAACTTGTTTGAGGATAGCTTTGAGCTGCAAGGTGATAGACATAATCAGGCTTTGTCTCCTTAATTACTTTATTAATGGATAAAGCATCACACAAATCACCATAGATAAAATGTAAACGGGTATTTGAATTAGCCAATTTTAAGAGATGTTGCACATTATTAAGTGGACTTCTCCATCTGCACATTCCATAGATAATCCAATCTGTTTCTTTAATTAATAAATCAGCCAGATGAGATCCAACCATTCCGGTTATACCAGTAATTAAAACTTTTTTTCTTGAGCTCATAATTTATAAATAAGGTAAGTGTAAGATATATTTTTATAAAAATAAATCTATCTAAGAATTGATTTTATAACATTTTTTAAATCTAGCAGAGACGAACTATCTTTATTAGCAATATATTGACATTTTAAACCTGCATAACAATTTCCCAAAAATAAAATTAAATCTGGGTCTACATTTTGCTTTACAAGCAAGCTGGTTATACCAAAGAATGCATCCCCGGCACCAGTAGTATCTTTCACATTTTTGTAAAATATTGGGCATGAATGCAATTTTTGTTTTTTATTTATAAAATGGCTTCCTTTGATGCCCGTAGTAACTGCAAAAGGTGCTTTTATTACTCTATTTTTAACAGATTTAGAAATTAATGTGTTAATTTTGTTGTATCGATCTCCTACTCCTAGTCTGAATTCATTTTCGTCAATGGATAAATAATTATATTTTTTATATTTTGTAAAATAATTGTAACCAAGGTTATTAGAATTAGTTTGTGCATTTAGTACAGTAAAATTTCGTATCGATTCTATTTTTTTAATTAACTCGCTGGAAAATAATCCATGTCCATAGTCCGCAAGAACTAAAATAGTTGACGGCTTGAGTTCTTTTTTTATTATTTTAAAAAAATCATCTATCTTCTCTCGACTCCAGTAATTAGTATTTTTTATATTTGAAATTTCAAAAAGCTTTTGAGCATGATTAGCTGTAACAAATCTTGTTTTTATTGGAAGTTCACAGCCCTTTAAATTCATATTTATCCATTTTATATTTTTTGGTAGTTTATTCCTTATTTCTCTAAAAAAATTTACATTTTTATAATTTGCCGAAATCAACTTTACTTTACTTCCTAAATTATGAATATCACGAGCAATTGCTAATGAACCCCCAAGAAGATTTTCTTGATGAGTTTTGCCGATTGATACGTTTGATGATTTATTTGATAGACCTCGCGCATCACCATAGACATACTGATCTATAATAGGCTCTCCTACAATTAATACATCCTGTTCAATAAATCTGTCTAGAATTGTAAGTATTTCATCTAATTTAAATTTATTTTTTATATTTCTAATTACTTTTTCTTCTTCTGGCGTTCTTTCCACGATAAAATCATTGTATATAGCTGTAGAACTCTTCAGTTGATTATTTGTAAAAATAATTCTGCCATTTACTTTTTGAATGGCTTTTTTTTCCAAAAGTATCTTTTTACTTTCATCTGATTTCAAATTTTTATAATCTTTTCCTTTAATGTAGAAGTCAGGTTTTAAGTCAGCAATGACTTCAACAGCACTCTCACTTCTTGCAATAAAAACTAGATCAATAAGATTCATTGACTCTAATATCTCTGCCCTTTGAATTTCAGTATGATAAGGTCTTCCAGGACCTTTGTTAATGAACTTATCTTCAGTGATGCTTACGACTAGTATATCACACAACGATTTAGCACTTTTTAAATGCTCTAGATGACCGTGATGAAAAATGTCATAAACACCATGACAAAGACCAATTTTTTTATTTTTATTTTTTTTTCTTAAATTTTTTAATATATTTGAGTTTGAATAATTTTTCATTTATTTGGATTTATCCAGCATTTCCGCCCTTTACAAATGCTATTCTCTGTTCGCCTTTTCCAAGCATTTGGCTTTCAATCCAATCATACGTGATTTTTAATCCACTAGACAATGCAATTGATGGGGCCCATGATAGCTCTCTAGATATCATTGTATTGTCGCTATTACGTCCCCTGACACCTTTTGGTGCAGCAAGATTATATTCTCTTGCTACTTTGTAATTCGCGATAACCTCTACATGGTCTATCAGTTGATTTATTGTTACTAACTCATCACTTCCTAAATTAATTGGTTCTCTCACATTAGATTTCATAATTCTAATGATACCTTCAATACAATCATCGATGTACATAAAACTCCTTGTTTGTTTTCCGTCTCCCCATACTTCAATGGCATTTGTGTTGTTGATTTTTGAAGCAATTATTTTCCGACATATTGCGGCTGGAGCTTTCTCCCTTCCACCATCATAGGTGCCAAGCGGACCATAAACATTATGAAACCTCGCAACACGGCATTCAAGTCCAAAATCATCCATAAAATTTTTACACATTCTTTCACTAAAAAGTTTTTCCCATCCATAACCGTCTTCAGGAAGTGCGGGATATGCATCCTCTTCCTTTAACGCTGTTGAGTCAGGCGACTCTTGTTTTTTTGCATTATAAACACATGCTGATGAAGAATAGAAATACCTCCCTACCTTGTTTGTATTCTTTTCGTTATTACTTTGAATCGCCAATAGTAAATTAGTATTAATCAATACAGAGAACATGCACAAAGCTTTATTATTTTCAATAAAGCCCATTCCACCCATGTCACATGCTAAATTGTATACTTCTTCCACGTCTTTAATCGCTGCTAAGCAATTATCATAGTTTTTGAGATCCATTTGTACATTCTCACATTGATCGTGAACCTGATACCACTCACTTAATGGTTTTATATCAACCGCTCGCACGGATACGTTTTTTTTCTGGAAATAATCGCAGAGAAAACCCCCAATAAATCCCCCAGCCCCAGTAACTAAAATCATTATTTATACCTTATTTATATTTTGCATGATTATATCAGAAATTTTGAGATGTCTATATTTATCTGAATGAGCTGAATAATTAAGTTTACTTATGGTATGAAATAAACCAATCGATAAAACGCTTGATACCTGTATCTATAGAAACTTTTGTTTTAAATTTTATTTTTTTCTCTACTGTTTTCATACTTGCATATGTAATATCAACGTCACCAATTTGTTTCTTTAATAATCTTTGTTTACTTTTCTTTCCTAAATATTTTTCCAGAAGCTTTATGAGGTCTGTGAGTTTTATAGGATTACTATTTCCAACATTAAACTGATATGAATTTTTAGGTTTTAGTAATTTTGACTTTTCAATAATCCTTATAAATTTAACAACATCATCTATATATGTAAAATCTCTTTTATGATTTCCGCGATTAAATACTTCAATTACCTTATTTTTACTAATTTTTAATGCAAATTTATAATATGCCATATCGGGTCTACCCCATGGTCCATAGATTGAAAAAAATCTAAGTCCGATTGTCATCATCCCATAGTTTTTAGAATAAAATTTTGCTATTTCCTCATTAGTTTTTTTGGTAAAAGCATAAAAAGATATTTGATTATTTGTATTGCTAGTTTCAGTATAGGGAACTTTAGCATTATTTGAGTAAACTGAGCTTGAAGATGCATAAATAAACTTTTTGGTTTTATTTTTTCTAGCAGTATCAATAATATTAAAAAATCCTGATAGATTTGAATAAAAGTAATGATCTGGATTCTTAATTGACTCCCTTACTCCCGCCAAAGCGGCTAGGTGAATAACAGTTTTTATCTTATTATTCTTAAATATTTTATTTAAGGTTTCTTTATTATTAATATCAGAATTTACAAATTGAAATTGATTATTCCTTTTCAAAATTTTTAAACGATCTTTTTTTAATTGATTATTTGTATTTTTGCTAATTTTATCAATACCAATTACTTTTATATTTGATTTGGAATAATTATTCGCAACATGGAAACCAATAAAACCAGCGCAGCCTGTAATTAAAATCATTTGATAATTAATTTTCTATACTTAAATTACAAATTTTCTTCATAACAAGATGGCCAAATTTTAAGTGAATATCCTCACAAATTTGCATATCAAAGCTTGGAACGTGAAAATGATACCTTGCAATTTTTTTTATTTTACCTCCATCATATCCGACAAGAGCAATCGTATCTGATCCAAAGCTATTGGCAAATTTGATTGCTTCCACTACATTTGGAGAATTACCGCTACCACTTACTGCTATAACAAGATCACCTTTTTTTAATAAGGTTTTAAGTTGATGAGAAAATATATATTTATAGTCAAAATCATTTGCGTATGCTGTAACTAATCCCATATTATCATTCAGGCAGATACCATTGTATTGATTTTTTGTATGAGTGTTACCCATCTTTATCCAATCTGTTATGAAATGAGATGCAGTATGAGCACTTCCTCCGTTTCCACACGTGAAAATAGTTTTGCCTTGTTTAAATTTATCCTCAATTAAATTTATAACTCTTTCCAAATTACCAAAGTCTAAATTTTTAACTATTTTTTGGTGCTGCCCGAAATAGTCATTAATTAATTTCATTGTTCTCCCAAATTTAATATTTGATTAATCTTTTCATACTTGTTGCAGTTAGCAGTCCCTATTATACATACCACAAATTTTTAACATTTTATGATATAAATCTATTAATTTTAGTCAATATATGGCCATGTTTTGTTTGGTACTGAATATATTGAATTTAATCAAATTACATATATAAAATGCAGTATAAATTAAAAATAAAAAAAGATAGATTTAATGTCTGATAAATCAATTATTCCTTCACAAGATAACCCATTCAGTATTCAGCAGGAAAGTGATATCAACGTTTTTTACTTATTCGACATTTTATATAATAAAAAAATATTTTTATTAATCATTTTTGCAGTGTCTCTAGTTTTTGGATTATTATTAGAGCAATATATTGGAAAAAAATATAGTCATACCTTACATTTTAAGGAGATTCAAGCAGAAGATATTAAGACAAAATTTAGCTTTGTTAATGTAAATGAAAAACTTTTTTCTGATTATAATATTTCAAGTGAAATATTATTTTATAAATTTAAAAATGAATTCGAAAACTATAATGTCTTATCAGATGTTATATTTAAGTATTATTCAGACGATCAAAATAATAACACAACTGACTTGAGTGATGAAAATATTCTTAATAAAGCATTAAACTATCAATTGATATATAAACCCCGTCCAAAAAATATTGAAGAACCCCTTGAATTCTATATAACCTGGGAAAACCAAAATTCTGCTGAGTCAAGTAATATTCTTTTTAAATCATTAGAAATTATAAATGATAAAGTTAAAAACTCAGTTGCATCTGATTTTGAAAGAATCCAAAATGCGATTAAAATCAAAAATGAAATAGAGATGATTGAATTATTGAAAGAGATAAAAGAGCAGAGATCAATCGTTTCACTTAAGACAAAAGCTCGAATAGCATACCTCCAGGAACAAATGAGAATAGCTAGCGGTTTAGGTATAGACGAAAATGCGTTGCGAACAAATGTTAATAATCAACAAAATATCAATATGATGACACCCCTAAATGAAATTGTTAATTTTGATACAATATATTTAAGAGGAGCAGACGCACTTAATGAAGAGATATTGGCTATGGAGAAACGCCTCGAAGAAGATAATATTGATAATTTTAATGCTAAATATGCAGATCTCGAGGCAAGAAGACTTACTATTGAGAATGACTCATCAATAGACAATGTTGGTAAAGTTAAGGAGTTAATTCTAAATAGCCCCAATTTTGAATCAGTTTTGTATAGGCCGGAACTGACCAAAATTAGAGATTTTTCAAAATCAAAATTTTTACCAGTTCTAATTCCAATTTTCTCTGTTCTTATTGCTTCTTTAATAATTATTACAACCAATGCGTATAGGAATTACAGAGATCAACAAAAAATTAACTAACTTTTTTTATCTCTGTTTATCGATCAAAATCAAAATTTAAAATTCTAATTTAATAAATATAATTACTTTATAGGAAATGAGTAAAAAACTAGATCTATTAAGTGTTCAGAGTATTTTATTCTATTTAATTCCTATTTCTTTATTAACTGGCCCATTTTTACCAGATCTTTTCATCTCTTTGATAAGTATTATTTTTATTTATGGGTCAATAAGAGACAGAAGATTAAAATATTTTACAAATTATTTTTTTTATATTTTTATTTTATTTTATGTACTTATAAATATATCAGCATTTCTATCTGATTTTATAATATTTTCTTTTGAAAGTAGTTTTTTTTATTTTAGGTTTGGTATTTTTTCTTTAGCTGTCTGGTACTTAATTGACTCAAACAAAAAATTAATCAATTTCTTTACAATTTCACTCCTTATAACATTCATGATTGCCCTATGTGATGGTTACTCTCAATATTTTTTTAATCATCACCTCTATGGACTTGAATCTTATCATGAGGTTAGATTAAGCCTTACTTTTGATGATAAAATGTTTTTAGGAGGCTATCTTGTGAGAATGATGCCGCTTCTTATAGGGTTACTAATTTACCAAATAAATGAAACGAATAAAAAAAGCACTTACCTATTTATATCTCTTATTCTGATTTTGACTGATATTTTAATATTTATAACTGGCGAACGAACTGCTCTAGGATTATTAATTCTAACTACTTTATTTATTATATTCTTTTTAAGAAATTTTAGAATTTTGAGAATACTAACATTTGTTATCTCAATTATGTTAATTGTTTTAATTTCTTTTTTGAGTCCAGAAATCAAAACTAGAAATGTCGATCATACTCTGAACCAGGTTGGAATAACAGATAACTCTAGATTAGTCATATTTTCTCCTCAGCACGAAAGTCATATTTTTACAGCATATGAAATTTTTTTAGATAACGTAATTTTCGGTAGTGGGCCCAATACATTCAGACATTTGTGTAATAATGAAAAATATAAGTATAATGAACTATCTTGTTCAACTCACCCTCATCAAGTTTATGTTCAAGCAATTTCAGAAGTTGGTATTTTAGGGTTTATTGTTTTTTTATTAGCTCCTGCATTTTTATTATTTTTAGTTTTAAGAGAAACATGGAGCAGGCTATATTCATCATCAAGTATTATAAGTGATTATCAAATTTGTATAATTGCTGCTATTGGGATTTCTTTCTGGCCATTATTGCCAACTTTAAACTTATTTAACAACTGGATAAATATTGTTTATTACTTGCCTGTTGGATTTTTATTGCATAGCTTGCTTACCAAAGTAAAAAAAATAACATAGTGTGATTATTAACATGTGGAAGGTAAAAAAATCAAAAATACATGGAACAGGGGTTTTTGCAACTTGTGTTATTCCTAAGAACCAAAAAATTATTAGATATATTGGTGAGAAGATTAAAAGATCAGAAGGTGATAAAAGGTCAGCAAATAGACTTAAAAGATACTTAAATAATAAAGACGAAGGGTCTGTATATATATTTGAACTGAATTCTAAGTATGATATTGATGGTTCTCCATTATATAATAAAGCAAGATATATTAATCATTCTTGTGATCCAAATTGCGAGGTTGATATAATAAAAAATGAGATTTGGATTTCATCTATCAAAAAAATAAAAAAAGGGGAAGAGCTTTCATATGACTACGGATATGAATTCGATAAAGAAGACTACACGGATCATGTATGCAAATGTGGATCAATCAATTGTATAGGTTACATCATTTCAGAAAATGATTATAAAAAGTACAAAAAACACCTAAGTAGTAAGATTAGATTACTTTCAAAAAAAATATGTTAAAGCCAGCTTCTTTTCTAGACCGTGATGGTGTTATAAATAAGGAAAAAGGATATGTTTATAAAATCGAAGAATTTGAGTGGATCGAAGGTTCAAAAGAGGCAATTAAATTTCTAAATGAAAAAAATTATTATGTTTTTATTGTCACAAATCAGTCGGGCATTGCGAGAGGTTATTATGAGGAGGAAGATGTTATAAGACTTCATAACTATATTAATAATGAGTTAAGTAAATTCGGTGCTCATATTGATGAATTCTTTTACTCACCTTATCATCCTGATTTTAATGAAAGATTTTCTAATTTAGCTCATCTTAGAAAACCAGACATTGGAATGCTTTCAATGGCAGAAAAAAAATGGAATATAGATAAATCCAAAAGCTTCATGATAGGGGATAAAGAAACTGATATCCAATGTGCTAAAAATTATGGAATTAAAGGTTATTTATATAATAGTGGAAGCTTACTAAGCTTTATAGAAAGATTGGATCCGTTTAAAAAGTAATCATACTTTAAATATTTTTTGAAAATTATCTTTTGTTTTTTGTAACTTGTTTTGATCAATTTGATTTTGTCGAGTTATCAATGATTTGATTTGTGACGAGGATTTCTTATTAATACAATATTTACATGAAACTCCTTTTTTATAAGAACTAAGCATCATCTCACTTTTTGATATAGGACTTCTGCATCCATAACACTGATAAAAATTTCCTTTTCTTAATTTTTTATTTACTGAAACTCTATCATCGAACACAAAACACTCTCCCTTCCACATGCTTTGGCCCTTAATATTGTTATTCATATCAATATAATTCAGTATTCCTCCTTCCAACTGCACCACATTTTTATATCCCTTATTTTTTAAAAATACCGATACTTTTTCGCATCTTATGCCACCAGTACAATATAAAGCTATTTTATCATTTTTTGATATTTTCAAATCTTTGAATTTCTTTGGAAACTCACGAAAATTTTTAGTCTTTGGATTAATTGCATTTTTAAATTTTCCAATTTTAATTTCATATTCATTTCTAACATCAATTAACTTAATATTTTCTTTAGAAATAATGTCATTCCATTTCAAAGGGGGTATATAATTTTTATTTTGTACACTGAATTTACCTGCCCCAAGAGAAACAATTTCTTTTTTTAATCTTACTTTCATTCTATTAAATGGTAGAAATTCATTTGAATTTATTTTGATCTGTAGACTTTTTATTTTTAAAAGTTTTTTTATCTCTTTAACAATTTCATCTAGATCACTTCTTTTGCCCGATATCGATGCATTAATACCCTCGTTAGCTAAAAGAACTGTTCCTTTTACTAGTTTATTTTTAAGAATAATTTCTAAATCACGTTTTAGTTTTATTTTATTAAGAATTTTTTTAAATCTATAAAAAGTATAAATAAATATTGTTTGAGAGTTTTTATGCATTTACTTTTAAATCATAGGTTATTTTTTTTAAGTAATTTGTTAATTCAGATCTATCCTTTAAGCGTGATAATTCCTCGTAGGAAATTACATCGCCAGAATATATAATTATTTCTTTTCCTATCTTTTTCTTTGTCTCATGTATATAGGAAGAATATTTTAAGGTTTGATTTTTCATTTTTGAGGCGAACAAATGAAATAAAAAACCGTTCTTTCCATCAAAGTATACAGGAATTACGTTTGCTTTTGTTTGATGAATTAATTTAGCAGGAAATAGCTTCCAATCATCATCTTTAGCTATTGATTTCAATGTTTTCGCTGTTGAAACACTTCCAGATGGAAAAATTATAATTACTCCTTTGTTTATTAAAAGATGCTCTTTCGCTTTTAAAGCAGTTTTGATATTATTCTTTATTAATTTTTTGTTATTGTTTCCGAAATCAATTGGCAAGATGAACTTTTCTAATTGAGGCAAAAACTGGAGAGTTTCATGTGTGATAATTTTAAAATCATCTCTTTTTTGTGAAACAAGTGAACATAAAATTAGGCCGTCAATAATTCCGAAAGGGTGGTTTGCTATTACTACTAGAGGACCTTTTTCTGGAATACTAAATGGACTTTTTGAGCAATTTTTAATTTTTATCTCCAATATATTTATAATATCGTTCCAAAAAGAATGGGGATTTTCAGAGTTTAAAGCATAGTTTTGATATAATTTTTCCAACTTTCTTTTTCCTGTTATTTGCTCAATCGTTTTAATGATTAATCGTTGAGCGAAATTATGTTCTTGCTTTGATGCATAAGTAAAATCTATTTTATTCATCTAATACTCCACAGGGATGGGGTCTAGGCTTCTCCAAAAATACCATGTGGCAACTGATCTGTATGGCTTCCAATTTTCAGACATTTTTAAAGCAGCCTCTTTTTTTATTGGATAATTTAAATTATAACATTTACATATACCCCTCAATAAACCAATATCATCTACTGGAAATATAT
>MDTA01088298.1_pt1 | contig 49071 bp, 50 predicted proteins | sample 811151 | NCBI WGS metagenome assembly MDTA01 (sample SAMN05326648, study PRJNA326480) | marine metagenome | isolation source: seawater | place: Indian Ocean: South | collected 2010
ATAGAGCCGTAGTAGACCACTACGTTGATAGGCTGGATGTGAAAGCGCGGTAACGCGTGTAGCTGACCAGTACTAATAGCTCAATTGGCTTGATTTATGCACTGAAAAAAATTTTTATAAAAAATAATTTTTAATACAATTAAAAATATTTAGATATACCTAATCAATCTAAACAATTTACTATTAAAATTGATAATTCAAAATTTATAAGTTAAATTATTGAATGAATTCAAATAGCACAAACAGAAGTTTCGGTATTGTTTTTTTTGTATTTTTTTTTATTGTATCAGTTTATCCCATTTTAAAAGGAGGTGAACTAAGAACCTGGTCACTCGTTTTATCATTAATCTTTCTTTTATTAGGCATAGTTAATTCTAGATTTTTAACTCCATTAAACTTGGTTTGGATGAAATTTGGGGAACTTTTAGGTAAAATAGTTTCTCCAATAGTTCTAGGATTCATATTTTTTCTAGTAATTACACCAATAGGTTTATTTATGAAACTAATTGGTAAAGATCTTTTGAAGACAAAATTATCAAAAGATAAAACTTACTGGATTAAAAGATCAAAAAATATAACATCAATGAAAAGACAATTTTAATGTTAGATTTTTTTAGAGAATTTGTAGAATTTCTAGGCGAGAGAAAAAAATACTGGTTAATACCTATTATAATAATTCTTGCACTATTTGGTGCACTAATAGTGCTCAGCCAAGGATCCGCCGTAGCCCCTTTTATATATACTATTTTTTAATGACTTCAGTTCTAGGTATCTCAGCATTTTACCATGACAGTGCCGCAACTTTAGTAGTAGACGGTGAAATAGTTTCAGCTGCACAAGAAGAAAGATTCACAAGAAAAAAACATGATGCAGACTACCCGTTTAACGCTGTTCAATATGTTTTAGATAATTCAAAAATAAAATTAAGAGATATAGATCACATTGTATTTTTTGAGAAGCCATTTTTAAAATTCGAAAGGTTGTTAGAAACATATTTAGCTTTTGCGCCCAAAGGATTTGCTTCTTTCTCCATGTCTATGCCAATTTGGTTAAGAGAAAAACTTTTTCAAAAGAAATTTTTATTTGATAAACTAAAACAGCACGATAATAAATTTAATGACATAAAAAAAATTTCTTTTTCAGAACATCATTTCAGTCATGCGGCCAGTGCTTTTTATCCATCTCCTTTTGAGGAGGCAGTAATTTTAACTTTAGATGGTGTAGGTGAATGGGCTACAACGACGCTAGCAGTCGGTAAAAAAAATGAAATAAATATGGTTAAGGAAATTTATTTTCCTCACTCAATAGGCTTACTTTATTCTGCGTTTACTTATTATACTGGATTTAAAGTGAATAGTGGAGAATATAAAGTAATGGGATTAGCACCCTATGGAAAACCAAAATATAAGGACATTATTTTTGAAGAATTGATTGATTTAAAAGACGACGGTTCATTTAGATTAAATATGAAATATTTTAATTATGCGACTGGACTAACTATGATTAATGAAAACTTTTCAAAATTATTTGGACAAAAACCAAGAAAACCTGAAAAAGAACTATTAACTCAATTTCACATGGATATATCTGCATCTATTCAAGTAGTAATAGAAGAAATAGTTTTAAGACTCACAAACTCAATAGCTAAAGAGTTTAAAATTAAAAATCTTTGTTTAGCTGGAGGAGTAGCTTTAAACTGTGTTGCTAATGGAAAAATTTTAAAGGATAAAAAATTCAATAATATTTGGATCCAACCTGCTGCAGGAGATGCCGGTTGTTCTCTTGGTGCAGCATTAGGATTTTGGCATCAAGAACTTGGAAATAAAAGAGATATAGACTCCTCAAAAGATACCATGAAAGGCTCTTACTTAGGACCTTCTTTTAACAACGGGCAAGTTGAAAATACCTTAAGTCAACTTGGAGCAAAATTTAGAAAATATAATGAGGATGATTTAATCAGTTATGTCTCAAAAAGTCTAAATGATGGAAAAACAATAGGTTGGTTCCAAGGTAGAATGGAATTTGGACCAAGAGCACTGGGAGCAAGATCAATAATTGCTGATCCAAGATCTGAAAAAATGCAAAAAAATCTTAATTTAAAAATCAAGTTCAGAGAAAGCTTTCGCCCGTTTGCACCCTCAGTTCTTAGGGAAGACGTAAGTAATTGGTTTGATATTAACGTAGATAGCCCTTATATGCTTTTAGTAGCCGATATTCAAAAAGACAAACAAATTTCTTTAGATTCTAAAAGTGATAAACTATTTGGAATTGATAAATTAAACTTAAAAAGATCTATAATTCCAGCAGTAACACATGTTGATTACTCCGCTAGAATACAAACTGTACATAAAGATACAAACAAAAGATATTATAAATTACTTCAAAAATTTAAAGAAATTACAAATTGTCCTGTCCTGGTCAATACATCTTTCAATATAAGAGGTGAACCAATAGTTTGCTCAGTGGAAGACTCTTTTAAATGTTTTATGGGAACTGATCTAGATATTTTAGTATGTCAGGATTTTATACTTTTAAAAGACGAGCAAACTAATGAAAATTTTAAAAACTACAAAGAAAATTTTGCTCTTGACTAATTATTTTTTATTCAAAGATACTTATCAATCGAATTAATCCAATTTTTTTTAAAGAATATAGCTTTATCATCAACAAACAAGTCGTAAGATGGTTTACCAAAAATAAGTTTATGAAATTTAACTTTCCATTTTCGTAATTGAAATTTAGTAAGTTTATAGCCCATTCTGTAAGCTTTCAGACGATTATCATTATTTCTTCCCATATAGCGAGCAGTAAAAATTTTTATTACAAACCCATTATCATAAAGGGTATTTATTTTTTTTATATTTTTTTTTATAGGTCTTGAAGTCTTGTAATTATTTTTTTTTGTTTTACAAATTACATTATCTAAATCAAAACATAGTACTTTTTTCATTTACTAATCTTTTTAAATTTATCTAAGTCGTGAAGCTTCATATTTAAATCAAAATTTTTAGCTAAAAATTTATTGCTCTTATATTTTTTTTTAAAAAAGTCAATTAGCTCTAAGATTTTGCTAATCCTCTTTTTTTCTCCAAATATAACCTCGAAATATAAAGATTTCTTACCTTTTTTAAAATTTTTAAATAATATTTTAAAATCTTTTTTTTTTTGGGATTGTATTTAAAAAATCATTTTTTGATGGATAGTATAATTTGTAACCAGTATTTAGATATTTCGCATTTGTCTTATCACAGACTGTAAAATCGAAAGAACCACATTTTGCTTCCTTAAAAATAGTTTTTAAAATAGATATATTTTTTTTTTCATAAAGAAGACTTACTCCCTTGGAGAAAAATGTAGAATTTTTAAGTAATTTAATATTTAGTTTCTCAGTTACTTTAATTCTATAATTTTTTAAAAAATTATTACAAAAGAAATTAAACATTTTAGAAATATCATTTCCAGCCCATATTATATTTAAGTTAACTTTCTTCTTTAAAAGAATTGAATAAGCTTTCATAAAAAAAATTCTTTCGTAAAGGGTTTGACCAAATTCATAAAATGATTTTGTCTTACCATTAAATAATAATAAGAAATTAATAAAATTGAATTTTAAATCTTTGCGATGATGTAATTTTTTAAATTTTAATTTATAATTTTTTTTATTAATTAAGGATAAATTAAAAATATCCTTAAAATATCTAGATAGCATATACGTATCATACAGATCACCAAAGATTTTTTGGTAAGGCTTTTTTCTTTTTTTAATAAAAGATCCAAATTCAATATAAGTTTTAAGAGACATTTAAATTGTGAAGAACTGCAGACCTTAATAAAGGATGTGCCACATAATATGGTAAGATTTTTCTTCCTTTTTGTTTTGTTAATCTAATTTTCTTAAAATTCTTTATCACGTGTACAAGATTCATAGATCTAATGTAATTATCATAAACACTATCAATATCATTAAGTTTTTTTGGCCAAGGATATTTTTTTTAAATAAAATTTTACCACTATCTAACTTTTTATTCAGTATAATTGTTGAGCAATAAATTTTCCTCTCTTTTATTAGTGAATAATAAATAGTAGTACTTCCTTTGTAATCAGGGAGTTTACCAGGGTGACAATGAATTATTTTTTTTAATTTTAAAACTTTATTATTTTTAATAATTTCACCGGGATACCCAGAGTAAACAAAGTATTTTTCTTTCTGTTTGAGAATAAAATCGGAAACATTTTTACTTATTATTCGAGATTTAAACTTTTTTATAGTTATACTCGGAAAGAAAAATTTTTTTTTAAAAAGAACAGATCTAGATTTATCATTTTTTAATAAATTATCTAAATAAATTATTTTTTTTGGTTCAAATTTAAAAGCTTTTAAATACTTGAGATAAGAAAGTGATCTTGGTGTGTTACTTATTATTATTTGAAAATCCATTTATAAGATACCTTTTAATATTTTCTTTTCTAAGTTAAGTAATTTTAAAAAATTATTTTTCATAGATATTTTTTCAAAAGAACCTGAAAAAAGCAGTTTATCAATTATTTTTAATATACAATTTATCTTTTGATATTTATTTAAAACTTTCAATTTATTTATTAGCAACCCTAAAAAAATATATGAGTTTATATTAGTTTCAGAATTAGTTTTTTTTTTAAAATTTTTATCGTAGTGGCTTTTAAGAGATAAATTAACTTCAAATTTTTTGTAATAGGTAAATATATACTTATTAATTAATTTATTATCAGAAGATGAATAAATTTTTTTTAAATTTAAATATGTCCTATCTGCTCTAAGTTCTTTTTTTATTTTAAGTTTTTTTATATTTTTTTTTGCTTTTTTTCTCTCAATAAAATATTGTTTTTGAAAACTCTTATTAAAACACGTTGTGTCTTTATATTTTTTTAAAATACATTTTTCTATAAACTTTTTAAATTTTTTCATATATAAAATTTTCAATTTTCGAAATATTCTTTAAAAATTTACGGTTAAAGTTATTTTTAATTATAAGATCAGATTTTACCGGAGTTGGAAATTTAATATCCTTTCCAACAACGTTACTTTTTTTACTATAAATTTTTTTTTTATTCCTTGAAATAAGTTTTTTATTATTAGCTTGAATATAAATCTGAAAATAATTTTTAAAAATTTTCCTATTTCTTTTTTGGTGGCTTTTGAAAATTGAGATAATTGAGCAAATGATTATATATTTTTTTTTGTCGTATTTTTTACAAAAATTTTGAATTCTCTCTGAATTTATTTTTCTATCCTTAATTTTATAACCGAGGTCTTTACTATATTTCTTTCTAAACTTATCGCCATCAAGCCAAATAGTTTTTTTAATTTTTTTTTTTATTTTTAAGTACAATTTTTTTCCTAAAAATGTTTTCCCTGACCCTGATTTTCCTATTATCCAAATTACCATTTTATTTTATGCAACATTTTGTTTAATGCTTTTAAGTCCTGAACAGTATCAATTTCAAACCAGAATTTTTTGGTTTTTTTACAGAATACTTTTAAATTTTTTTCTTTTAAAGATAGGTTTATGAAATTAGTTAAATCAATTTTTTTATTTTTTATTTTTTTTTTATAAAAATTACAAAGACTTTTATAATCATTACAAAGCAACTTTATTATACCCATGAATTGATATTCAGGAAGTTTATGTTGAATCTTTTCACCAATTTCTACAAGTTTATTTCCTCTTATAATTATATTTTCTGCATCTTTTTTAATTTTTTTATAGTTCATTCTTTTTTTCCATATTGCCTTCCATGATTGATTTACAGGCATAATATTATTTTTTGTTTTTAATAAATCATATATTTTAGGATCAAAAACAATATCTGAGTAAACTATTACTAAATCGTTTTTAACAAATTTGTTAGCACAAAAAATACTTTCAACCATATTTGTTATTTTAAAATTTTTGTTATAAATAAATTTAATATTATTATAATTTTTAAAATAGTCCTTAATCGCTTTTGACTGATGTCCTAAAACTATTAAAACATTATTAAATTTGTTGATAAATTTTTGCATATATTTAATAGTTGGTTTTCCATTTATGTTAATCATACATTTTGGTAAATTTTTTGTGTAATCACCCATTCTCACACCTTTCCCAGATGCCAATATTAAGAGGTCCATATTAATTTTTTAAAGTAAGATTTATCTATTTTCCTAAAAGATGCGTATCTTTCTGGGTGCCACATTATACCTAACATTTTGAACTTTTTATGAGTAAAAGATTCAATCGTTTTATCCTTTGCCTCGCTTAGGGTGATTAATTCTTTACTTAATTTTGTGATTGAAAAATCATGGTAAGAATTAACAATTATTTTTTTTGGGATAGCTAAATTGTAGTAATGTTTTCTTAAAAAAATATAATGTTTGCCTACGTGTTTTTTTTTCTTTTGAATCTTACTTTTAAAATAATGGGCTATGAGTTGAGCCCCATAACAAATTCCTACTAAAGGTAATTTTTTTTTTATACTCAATCTCAAAAAATATTTTGATACAATGCTTCTTTTAAGATCATCCTTTTTTTTGGAAAAAATATCTAAATCATTACCTCCAGTAATTATTATTAAGTCTAATTTTACATTTTTTGTTGATGTAAGTATTTTAAAACTTGGTTTTTTAAATATTTTTTTTAAAAAATGAAATATATTTTCCTCAATCGAAAATTCTATTTCTTTTTTTTTGTTAACTGAAATTTTGGAACAATTCCTATTTTCATTATGATATTATATCTATTCTTTCAATCTTAGTATTTAATCTGAGTATTTTTGAATTTATAATATTTTTAAAAATATTATTTCCTACACCGATAGCAGCTGGAATATTTAACTCTGAACATCTTATAGCCATATGAGAATTAACACCCCCAAACATAGTGACTAATCCTTTAATATTTTTTGAAAAAATAAAGTCATATCCGGGATCTGCACTTTCAATACAAATAATTTTACCATTGAGATTTTGATTTAAGGATTTATTTAAACAAACAATATTTGCTGTAACATCCCCCCTTGCTATAAAATTTGATTTTGGATATTTTTCTAAAAAAAAATTGACATCTTTTTCAGAAATTATATTTTTTGGAAGTTTAATTAATCTATTAAATTTATAATTTTTCTTATTATACTCTATTTCGGCTTTAAGTTTTCTCTCTAGATTAGACAAATCTAGATTATAATATAAATCTAAAATAGTATTTATATTAATAAAACCAAGATCTTCACGGGCAATATTATTTCTCTTACCAATTTTTAAAATCATTTGAAAAACTAAATCTATATTTTTAGAAAAGTAAAATTTTGTTTTCTCTCGCTGAGAAATAGCCAGTTTCAAAAATTTTAAAAACTCTTTCACCGATACTCCTAAATTCTCCTTTTTAAGAAGAACACTTATTTTTGTATTTTGTTCTTTGTTTAGAAAAAATTTTTTCTCAGTTTTTTTAAAGTTAGTTTTTCCTGAAAAATATTTTTTGAAACCTTCTTTATAACTTAGGGAGCTTATATCATAAGTACTTGGTCTTAAATGACCGTATTTCTTAATAAATCTTTTTTTACTAACTCTAAACAAGTCTTCATTCATCTCACTAACTACAGTTTTAATAGAGGATAAAAACTTCATTCTATCATCTTTAGAAAAAATTTTAAGTTCCACTAATGAATTCAAAAAATCATTAGCTATAAAAGCGCATCGTGCGATTGAAGCAAAAGATGAAGTTCCAAATTTTTTACAGTCTTCGATAAGCCAGTAAATTTTATCTATTTCATATATTTTTGAATTAATAATATCTTCTTGAGACTCTTTAAGTTTATTCACTTCTAAAATACTTTCTTTTAAAATTGAAAAACTTTTTTTTGTAATTTCTTTTAAACTTTTACTTATTTCAAAAATATCTTTTTTATTAAAACCATGTTTCAATAGCTCCTGAATTTTTTTTTTAGTACTGAACGTAAAACACGTGAATATAATGTTAAACTCTATCTTATCGTGATATTCTGTTCTATTCTTATATTTTTTAAGGTAATAATTAACAAGTTTTTCTGAGAGCTTCTTATTAAGCTTATTTGCGATCCATGAATTAAAATCTACTCTAATATCTACATAGGGAGTTCCAAAAAAATTTGTTAATAAATGGTGAGATGTTACATCTTTAAATCCAAATTTTTTTCTGTCCTGCGCCCAAATTTCATCTGTGATTAACTTGCCATAAAGAGAAATAGCTAAATTGTTTGGCCTTATTCCAATAATTTCAGCAGGATTCCAATCTGGCATTACCCCAAATAAATTTGTATTTCCATAAAGACCATAATGTCTTTGCTTCAATTTTTTTATTTTTTTTGAAAGTTTCTTAAATGGATTGGTAAAATCCAAATTTACATTTTTATAATTATTATTTTTTACAATATTTCGCACTTGTAACAAAAATATTTCCTTTTTTTTGTTAAATGCGAATTCAATATCGAGTGCCTCTCCTTTTTTTTTAATCAACTCATCAACTAAATTTATGACTTTGATTAAATATTGATTTTTAGGTTTTATCTTTGACTTTTTATAATATGTAAAAGTACTTCCGTTAAGAGAACCACTCGTTATGTCAGCAGTATTACTAGATTTTGTAAAATTTATAATATAGTAAGGCGTAAAGTTGTCTTTGTCGCATGAAGTAACTACTCCAGAAAGGCACACGTCTTTAACCATATCTTGAATGATAACTTCATTTTGATTATTTCTATTACTTAATTTTTTGTAAGAATCGAATACCTTTTGTATTTTGTCTCGTAATTCTTTTTTATTATCTTTTTCTACATTTAGGAAAGAATCGAAATATCCAGCATAAGAATTTTTGTTTTGGTCTTCTTGGTAATGAGATGATCGAATTGCAACTTTATCTTTAAAATTTTTTAAAATTCTGTTTTGGATTTTTTTTTCATTTTTAATAAAATTTTTTTCATTTATGCTTATCAATCTAGGAATTTTCCCATTGATTAAATTTATTGATTTGAGAGTTGAAGCTTTTGTATTTTTAAAACTCATTTTGGAAATAATAATTTAATTATTATTTTTTACAGTTCCAGAAAGTACATCAGTTTCCAAATCTGTTACCCTAAAAGGACTGAGATAATGATTCCCTAGGATCCTTTCAATTTTAGTAATCTCTGAATATGATAAAATCTTCCAATTTCTATTTTCTTCAAATGAAAAATTTTTATATTTAAAATTTTTTAGACAAGTTGCCATAGCAAGCCGTGGTTGGTTAGCAGATACAGATCTATGTAAAAGCAACGTACTAAATATGATTGCATCACCTTCATTAATATTAATTTTAATCTTATTTAATTTTTTCGGTAAATTTATAGGAGATCTATTTTTGTGTGGTATATGACCCCACTTGTGGGATCCTTTAACTATTTCAATTTGACCTGGTTCATTCTTTTTTTGAAAAATTGGTGTCCAGATTTGTAATGAAGAGCTATTTGCACCAGACCAAATTTCTTGATGCCAGTCTTTAAATAAATAATTTTTTTCAGGAAGATTTTTTTTTGGAATATTTAGTGCAAAAGAGATGTCGCTACAATAACTAATATCCCTACCTAAATAATATGATATTTTTGAATATAATTTTTTTTCATATAAAATTTTATCTATTAGTTCCTTATACATAACATTTTCATGAATTTTTTTTACAAGGTCGAATTCTCTTATTTTAAATCTTTTTAGGGATTTTAAAAAAGTCTCGTAGGAACTTTTTTTTTTATTAGATAAAAAGCTATTTATCTCAGACTGAACCAGTTTAATCTTTTTGGGGCTTATAGCATTTTTTACTATTATATAACCGTCTCGAATTAAATCATTCATGATTAAAAACTACTTCAAAACAGCATATTTGTAAATTGTTTAATCGAAAATAGATGTTTTTTGGCTTTACAGTTCAAAAAATGAACACTAAAATGTTCAAAAAATGAACACATTTATTATAACAAATATTGAATATGGATTCTGAAGATTTAAATATACTGAGAAAATTGCACAAAAATCCAGAAATCTCTCAAAGAGGTCTATCGAAAGAACTTAATTTAAGTTTAGGTAAAGTAAATTATTGTTTAAGTTCTTTGAAAGCCAAAGGTTTTGTTAAAATTAGAAACTTTAAAAACAATAAAAATAAATTGAATTATTTATATATCCTTACCCCAAGAGGTTTGGCTCAAAAAACAAAAATTACAATTAGGTTCATGAAACAAAAAATGAAAGAATATGACGAACTTAAATCTGAATTAGATAAAAAAAAATAGTTTTATCATGTGGACAGTTATAAAGTATAAAAAAAACAACTTACCTTTTCTTGCACAAAATCTAAGAGAAAAATTTGGAGATATCTTTACTTTTTATAATCCTAAAATTAAATACGAAAAAATATCTAAATCTAAAAGATTTATTAAAGAAAAATATATTTTAGGAAATTATATTTTTTGCTATTCTAAAAATTTTATAGACCTTTCTTTTGTCAATTCAATAAAAAATTTAAAGGGCCTTGATTATTTTCTCAACGGTTATAAGGATAATCAAAAAAACATCGAAAATTTTATCTCGAATTGCAAAAATTATGAAATTTCCGATCAGGTTATTTCACCAAAATTTTTTTTACAACTCGATTTAAATTCATCTAAATTTCTTAATGGTTTATTTGCAAACAAGATATTTAAAATTTTAGAGAAACGAAAAAATAAAATTTTAGTTTCTTTAGACGGACTTAAAGCTGAAATTAACACAGAAAAAAACTTATATTTTAGCTTTTAAAATTAGATAAAATGAAAATTGAATTACTTATTTACGTAGTTTTTCAAAGTGCGGAGCTATGGTAAATTAATGTCAAATTCAACAATAACTACTAAACTTTCAAAAATTTACTTCTCAATTATATTTTTTGCTACATTCATAACTATAATTTACTCGATTTTTCGAGTAGTAAATAAGTACAACTTCTATATTTTAATATTCATTAATCTTACTTCCTTATTTTATTTAATTTTAAAAAATAATGAGAAACGTATAATTTATTTTTGTTCACATCTGTCAGTAATCATTTCTATATTTTTTTTAAATTTTTTTTGTGAAATTTTTTTCACCTCATATAAATTACAAGAAAATCCTTTTAATAGAGCTGAATATTATATTTCAAAGGGTTGGGAATGGGACAATAGAAATAAAAAAAACTTCATCGATGATCTTAAAAAAGAGCTAAAGAATGATAATATTTTTACTAATAGTAATTATCGTTATGTTATACCTCATGATGGAAATAATGATTACATAGATTTTGCAGGTGAAAATTTTACTTTTGCGTTATCAAATGTTTCAAATTCATTAATTGTACAGTGTAAAGAGCATGGAACTTGGGAATATTGGAAATCTGACAAATACGGTTTTAACAACCCAGAAAATATTTATAAATTTAAAAATGAATATATCATTGTACTTGGAGACTCTTTTGTGGAAGGATCGTGTGTTAAAAGAGGAAAAGATTTTTCAAATCAGTTAAGAAACTATAATTATAATGTACTCAACCTAGGAAGAGCGGCTGGTGGCGTGATCTATTCAAATGCTATTTACAGAGAATATAAAGGCTATATTAAGGGTAAAATTCCAGATTATGTTTTTCTAATGCTTTACGGGGCTAACGATTTAGATGATACACTGAGGGAAACCAATGTTCCAATTATCAAAAATTATTATTATGATCAAAAATTTAATAAAAATTTAATTAATAAACAAAAAAAAATTGATAAATATTGGAAGAATTTTCTAAATAATGTTTATAATGATCAAAATTACGGAAAACTTAAAGAAAAAGAAAATAAAAGAATTGCTGAAAAATTTAAAAGACAAGAAAATTCAAAAAAACTTTTAGTGAGGGTTATAAAATTAAATTTTTTAAGAACAAATTTGATTAATATTATTGAAAGAAGTACAGAGGAGAAGAAAAAATTGGAATTATTAAAGAATTCTTTACAAAAACTTAGAAATGAAGTCGAAAAGAGCTCTAAATTTGTTGTTGTCTATCTACCTAATCATCAAGAGCTATTTTCAAATGATACGAGAATATATAGCCGTATTAAAAAAGTATTTAAAGATATTTCATTAGATTATATAGATGGTTATGAAAAATTTAAAAAAACAAATTTCAAGAATTTTTATAATTTAGAATTACCAGGTCATTATAATGAAGCGGGTTACAATTATTTGGCAAAAATTGTACACGAATATTTAGAAAATAATAAAAATTAAAACATGAAAATTATTGTCACTGGAGGAGCAGGTTTTATTGGAAGTCATTTAGTAGATAAATTGGTAAAATTAAAACATCAAGTGGTTGTGATTGATAACTTTGTTACTGGAAGTATTAAAAATTTAAATAAATCAAAAAGTAAAATTTTAATAAAAAAAGCTGATATTTCAAAATGTTCTCAAAAAATACTAGATAAAATTTTTAAAAATACGAATATTGTTTTTCATTTAGCAGGATTGGCTGATATTGTACCCAGTATTACTAATCCCCAAGGGTATTTTGATACTAATGTGCATGGGACTTTTAAAATTTTGTCTGCATCAAAAAAAAATAATGTTAAAAAATTTATTTATGCTGCCTCGGCAAGTTGTTATGGAATTCCAAAAAAATATCCTACTAAAGAAAGCTCTAGCCTAAAGCCGGAGTATCCATATGCTTTAACAAAGTTAATGGGAGAACAGCTTACACTGCATTGGTCAAAAATTTACAAAATGCATAATGTTTCATGTAGATTTTTTAATGTTTATGGACCTAGATCAAGAACTACAGGGGCTTATGGAGCAGTGTTTGGAGTTTTTTTAGCTCAAAAATTATCAAAAAAACCGCTGACTGTTGTTGGCAATGTAAAGCAAACAAGAGACTTTGTTTATATAGATGATTTAGTCGATGGATTAATTAAATCTGCAAAGTTTGGAAAAAAAGGAGAAGTATATAATCTTGGATCAGGAAAAGAGACTACAGTAAATGCTATTGCTAAAATTATTGGCGGAGAAAAAATTAATATTCCAAAAAGACCTGGAGAACCAGATAGGTCTTTAGCTAATATTTCTAAAGCTAAAAAAGATTTAAAATGGAGGCCAAAGGTATCAATGAAAAAAGGAGTGAGCACTCTTTTGAAGAATATTAATGATTGGAGATCTGCACCAGTATGGACCTCAAAAAAAATTCAGAAAGCTACTAAAGCTTGGTTTAAATACTTAAAATAAAGATTTTATGACTTATAAAATCAAAAGTTTAGAAAAATTAAAAATTGAAGTTAAAAAACTTAAAAATAAAAAAAAAAAAATTGTTCTTTGTCATGGGGTATTTGATTTATTACACATTGGTCATATCAAACATTTTGAGCAAGCTAAAAAACAAGGGGAAATTTTAGTAGTTTCTATTACTCCAGATAAATATGTAAATAAAGGTCCACAGAGACCAGCTTTTTCTGAACGACAAAGACTCGATGCATTAGCTGCTCTACAAATAATTGATTATGTTTGTTTGAACACCACTCAAACAGCAACGAATGTAATTTATAAAATCAAGCCAAATATATATTGCAAGGGCCCAGATTATAAAAAATTCAGAAATGATTTAAGTGGAGAGATTAAAAACGAGTTAAAGGCCATCAAAAAAGTCAATGGAAAGATCTTCTTTACTAAAGATGAAACCTATAGTTCAGGAAAATTAATAAATAAATATAGTAATATTTTTACGCAAAAACAAAAAAATTTTTTGAACAAAATAAAAAGGAAATATTCTTTCAATAAAATAAAGATATTAATTGATAAGTTGAAAACTTTGAAAGTTTTAGTGATAGGAGAAACTATTATTGACCAATATGTATTTTGCGATGCATTGGGAAAATCTGGAAAGGAGCCAATTTTAGTTTTAAGAGAAATGGAGTCAGAAGAGTATTTGGGAGGAGCCGCAGCAATTTGCAGACACTTATCCTCATTTTGTAAAAATGTAACATTATTAAGTATGATAGGTGAAAAAAAAGAGTATTTAAAAAAAATAAAAACTAATTTACCAAAAAATATTTTTTTTGAATATATAAATAAAAAGAATTCACCAACGATAGTAAAGAAAAGATATCTTGATCATGTCGGCAACAATAAGGTGATTGGGGTTTACAAAATTAATGATGAAAATTTAGCGGATAAAGATGAAAATAATTTCCATCAAAAATTAAAATACTTATTACCAAAGCATGATTTAGTAATAGTGTCAGATTATGGTCATGGACTGATATCAAAAGCAAGCGCAAAGATTATTAAGAATAAATCTAAATATTTAGCACTTAATGCGCAAATAAATGCAGCAAATATTGGATATCATAGCATGAGAAAATACTTTAATACGCACTGCGTAATAATTAATGAAAAAGAAATAAGACATGAAATGAGAGACAAAAACAGTGATATCAAAAAATTGATGAAATCAATTTCAAATATTCAAAAAATTAAAAATGTGATTGTTACTAGAGGTGATAATGGTTCAATAATTTTTGATAAATCAAAAAATAGTTTTATTGAATGTGATGCATATGCAGAAAAAAAGGTTGATAAAATAGGCGCAGGAGACACTATGCTTTCACTGGTAGCATTGTGTCTTAAAAGTAATTTTGATAAAGGTTTAGCACTTTTGATCGGGTCATTAGCTGCAGCTCAATCTGTTGAGGGAATAGGTAATAAAGAGGCTATAAAAAAAATAAAAATACTAAAAACTCTAGAAAATATTTTAAAGTAGATAATGAAAAAAATTTTAATTACAGGAGGAGCAGGGTACGTAGGTGCGATGCTTACTCCTCATTTTTTACATAAAGGTCATCATGTTACAGTTTTAGATTTGATGATATTTGGTGAAAATGTGATTAAAGATCATAAAAATTTAACAAAAGTAAAAGGAGACATCAGAGACCAAAAACTTTTAAGAGAACTTTTAATTGATATAGATATAATTATTCACTTAGCATGTATCTCTAATGATCCAAGCTATGAAATGGATCCTGCTTTAGGAAAATCTATAAATTATGACTCTTTTCGGCCTTTAGTTGAAATCGCTAAAGAGAGAAAGGTAAAGAGATTTATATATGCCTCATCTTCATCGGTTTATGGATTAAAAAAAGAAAGGGATGTTAATGAGAGTGTAAGTTTGGAGCCATTAACAGATTATTCTAAATTCAAGGCAAAATGTGAAGATGTTTTATTACAATACAAATCGAATGATTTCACACCAGTCATTATCAGGCCAGCTACTGTTTGCGGTTTCTCACCAAGACAGAGACTGGATTTAGTAGTAAATATTTTGACTAACCTAGCTTATCATAAGAGAAAAATAAGCATTTTTGGTGGAGATCAATTAAGACCGAATATACATATAAAAGATATGGTACGAGCTTATGATTTATTAGTTGAAGCTGAAAAGGATAAAGTTTCAGGAGAAATATTTAACGCAGGTTATGAGAATCAGACTGTAAAAGAACTTGCAAACATAGTAAAATCAAATATTGGTGAAGATGTAATTTTAGAAACCACCCCAACAGATGATAATCGCTCATATCATATATCATCCAAAAAGATATTTTCTAGACTCGGATTTGTAACAAAATTTACAATTAAAGATGCTGTTAACGAATTAAAAGCAGCTTTTAAAGAAAAAAAATTGATTAATACACTGGAAAACGATCTTTATTTTAATATAAAAAAAGTAAACAATTTTAAAATGAAATTATGAAAGTAAGATACTCATATCTTAACCAACAATTTTCAAATTGTAATGACCTTTGGTTTAAACTAAAGAAATTTGTATCTACTGGGGACTTCACACTAGGCAAAGAATTAGAAATTTTCGAAAAAAATTTTGCAAAATTAATTGGAAGCAAGTATGCAGTTGGAGTAAACTCTGGAACGGATGCTATTAAACTTTCTTTAAAAGCGCTTAATATTAAAAGTGGAGATGAAGTTATCACAGCAGCAAATACTTTTGTTGCAACTGTAGGGGCCATAGTAGAAATAGGTGCAAAACCTATTTTTGTCGATTGTGATGATACTTTTTGCATGAATGTTAACTTGTTGGAGAGAAAAATAACAAAAAAAACAAAAGCAATAGTTCCTGTGCATTTTACTGGATATATGACAAATATGCCTCATTTAACAAAGATAGCAAAAAAATTTAACATCCCAATAGTTGAAGATGCATGCCAATCAATATTGGGATCTATAAATAATAAAAATGCAGGGACTTGGTGCGATTTCGGTGCATTCTCACTCCATCCTTTAAAAAATATTAATGTATGGTCTGATGGCGGTATAATTACTACTAGCAATAAAAAATATTATAAAAAATTAAAATTACTTAGAAATCATGGCTTAAAAAATAGAGATCAAGTAGAAATTTGTGGTTATAATTCTAGGTTAGATACCTTCCAAGCTGTTGTTGGAAACTGGCTTCTTCCAAAAGCAAAATCAATTGCCAAGAAAAGAATACATAATGCCAAAATTTTTGATAAGGCATTTGAAAAAATTAAAGAAATTTCAATTCCACCAAGGCCAAAAAATTATAAAATTGTATATCATTTATATATTATTTTTGCAGAAAGAAGAGATCAACTTCTTAAGCATTGTCTTAAAAATGGTATTGAAGCTAAAGTACATTACCCGATTCCCATGTACCTTCAAAATAGTCTTAAGTTTTTAAAACATAAGAAAGGTGATTTTCCAATTACTGATGCACACTGTAAAAAGATTATAACTTTCCCTTGTGACCAGCATTTAGAAAAAAGAAAAATAGATTTCATTATAAAGACAGTAAAAAATTTTTATAAGAATTAAATGAGAATTAGTTATATTAACCTTAAAAAGCAGTGGCACTTCGAAAAAAGAAAATTATTAAAGACTATTGAAAATACTATCTCTAACGGAATTCATGTTGGTGGTCGAGAAATTATAGAATTTGAAAAAAACATTTCAAAGGCTTGTAAAACTAAATATTGCGTAGCACTAAATAGTGGCACAGACTCTCTTACTTTAGCACTTCATATGGCTGGAGTTAAAAAAGGTGATGAAGTCATAACTCCCCCAAATTCGTTTATAGCATCAACTGCAACAATAGTTCATTTAGGAGCAAAACCAATTTTCGTTGACGTTTTACCCGATCAGAATATTGACCCAAAAAAAATTGCAAATGCCATTACAAAAAAAACTAAAGCAATAATGCCGGTTCACTTGACAGGGAGAATGGCGCAGATGGATAAAATTATGAAAATAGGAAAAAAATATAAAATACCTGTAATCGAGGATGCTGCCCAAGCAATTGGTTCAAAATTGAATAACAAATTCAGTGGATCATGGGGTATTGCTGGGTGCTTCTCAGCTCACCCACTAAAGAATTTAAATGCCTTAGGTGATTCTGGTTATTTGACTACAAATAACAAAAATTTTTATAAGAAAATTAGTTCGCTTAGGAACCATGGGATGGAAAATAGGAACATAGTAAAAAATTTTGGTCACGTTTCACGTATGGATACTTTACAAGCAGCTATTTTAAATTTTAGATTAAAATATTTAAAGAAAGTAATTTATCAAAGAAGAAAAAATGTTAATAAATACAACTCTCTTTTAAATAAAAATCATGTTTTCATACCTTCTGAAAAAAAAAATGAATTTAATACTTATCATACTTTTGTTGTTCAGGTTAAAAATCGAGATAAATTAAAAAAATATTTATATAATTTAGGCATTGAAACTGCAATTCACTATCCAATTCCATTACATTTACAACCAGCTTCAAAATTTTTAGGATATAAAAAAGGAGATTTTCCTGTTACTGAAAAACAAGCTAAAGAAATTTTAACTTTACCTATCAATCAATACATATCTTCAAATCAGATTGAATTCATTTGCTCAAGTATTAATAAATTTTATAAAAATTGATGAGTTATAAAATAAACTTTAGACTATTTTCAAAATTAGTGAGAATTAGAAAAATTGAAGAATTTATAGCTAAAAAATATAGCGAGCTCAAAATGCGTTGTCCTGTTCATCTATCAATAGGCCAAGAAGCCATACCTGTTGGAATATGTTCTAACTTAAAAAAATCTGATCAACTTTTTAGTGCACATAGATCGCACGCTCATTATCTTGCGAAAGGTGGAAATTTAAAAAAAATGATTAGTGAGCTTTATGGAAAAAAAAACGGATGTGTTTCAGGAAAAGGTGGGTCAATGCATCTTTTAGATCTCGAGGTCGGTGTTTTAGGTGCTGTCCCTATTGTTGGAAGCACAATACCGATAGCCACAGGAGCGGCGTGGGCAAATAAGATAAAAAAAAATAATAAGATTGTAGTGGTTTTTTTCGGTGATGGAGCCACTGAGGAGGGAGTGTTTATGGAGAGTTTAGATTTTGCATCTTTAAAAAATTTACCAATCTTATACGTATGCGAGAACAATAAATACTCAGTATATTCGAGAATTAACTCTAGACAATCAAGCAAAAGAAAAATCACAAACATTTCTAAAAGCCTGGGTATTAAAAGTAAAAAAATACCTGGTAATGATACAATAAAAATATTTAAAGAAACAAGAAAAATAATCAATCAAATAAGAAAAGGAGCAGGTCCACGATTAATAGAATTAAATACTTATAGAACTTTAGAACATTGTGGCCCAAACAATGACGATCATTTAAACTATAGACCAATTAAAGAAATAAATTTATGGAAAAAAAATTGTCCTATTAAAAAACTAAGAAATGATTTGAATAAAAATGCAAAATTTAAAAGAGATGAATTTAAAAATAATTCAATAATTCTAAAAGAACTCAAAACAGCTTTTAAACACGCAGAGCGAAGTTTACCACCAAAAAAAGCGGATTTATTGAAAAATATTTATGTTTAGAAAAAGAAATTTGAAATTTAATCAAGCCATTAATGAGTCGATTAGCCAATCGATGGTAAAAGATAAAAATATAATTATTCTTGGGTTGGGAGCTGATGACCCTTTAGGGATTTTTGGAACAACAATTAATTTAAAAGAAAAATTTAATAAAGAGAGGGTAAATGATATGCCAACTTCTGAAAACTCAATGATGGGTTTTGGAATAGGTTTATCGTTAAATAAATTCAAACCAATTATTACTCACCAACGCGTTGAGTTTTCCCTACTTAGTATAGAGCAAATAATAAACCAGGCAGCAAAATGGTCCTACATGAGTGATGGGAAATCAAATGTGCCTATCGTCATTAGACTTATAATAGGCAAAGGTTGGGGACAGGGACCTCAACATTCACAAAGTCTTGAAACACTTTTTGCTCATATACCGGGTTTAAAGGTAGTTTGTCCTTCAAATGCTTATGATGCAAAAGGTCTCATGAATGCAAGTATAAAAGATCCAAATCCTGTAATTTTTTTTGAACATAGATGGCTTCATAATACTTTAAGTAATGTCCCAAAAAAATCTTATACGGTTGAAATTGGAAAATCGAAAAGAATTCAGACTGGAAAAGATGTTACTCTGGTCTCGAGCTCATATTCTGTTCTTGAAACGATTGAAGCAAGTAGAATTCTTAAAAATAATTATAATATAAATGCTGATGTTATAGACTTAAAAACATTAAGACCTTTGGATGAAAAACCAGTAATTAATTCTATGAAAAAAACTAAAAAACTAGTTGTTGTTGACAATGGATGGATGCATTATGGTATAAGTTCAGAAATTATATCAGTAGCTTCAGAATATTTTTCAAAAACAAACACTAAAGTTAAAATGGATCGATTAGGAGTAGTTGATACACCTATTCCTAGTACTAGATTTTTAGCAAAGTATTGCTACCCAACCAACGAATTAATTATAAATAAAGTATTAAAAATGTTAAATATTAAAAAAAAATACCAAGTAAACAAAAACATTTTAACAGATGTTCCAAATAAAAATTTTACAGGCCCTTTCTAATGCAAAAAAATAAATTAATTAATAATTTCTCTTCTATTAGTATAATCAAACATAAACAGAAACAAATTGTAAATAGTTTAAGAGATTACATTAAAGAAAATTTGCCAAAAAAAGATGAGTTATTAAAACTTAATAATGATGAGTATAGAGAGTTAATTTTGAGTATTCAGAACAATATAAATAAAAAAAATTTTAACAAATTGATTATAAAAAATATCTATCAAAATTTAGTTAATTATCTTGATGATGATAAAATCTTGATGCAATCTCATGTATATTTAAGAGCCTCTAGACCTGTATCTTCTAAAATTAAAGCAGAGTCGGAGTCAATTTCTTTTCACAGGGAAAGTTTCTATGGCAGCAATTTAAATAATGCAATTAATATTTGGACACCTATTAATGGAGTTAATGAGCGTAATACGTTGAGGTTTATACCAAATTCTAATTTAATTAAATCAAAAAATATTAAAACAAAAAAGTACAAAGACAAATACACAAAAAAATTTTCAAATGGTCATAAATTAGGCTTTCAGTATACTCCACTAAAAATCTTGAAAGGCGTAAATTTAAAGAAAAATCTTCCTATGATAGTCCCTTACTACAATAGCGCTGTTTTTTCAGGTAAACTTATACATGGATCAGCGGTAAATAAATCAAATACGATACGTTTTAGTTGTGATTTACGAATATTAAAAAAAAAAGATTATAAAATAAATAAAGAAAACTACCATCGAGTTTCAAACAAACCTTATTTTGTGGAGTATAAAAGTTAATATGTTTTATAACGAGAAAGAAAGAAAAATTAATTCTGAGTATCTTAAAAATGGATACATTATTCGAGATATTCCAGATAAAAAAAGTTATAAAAAAGTTCTCTTAATCATAGAAAATATAATAAAGTCCAAAATGTCATTAAAAAATAATCAAAATATTTTTGATAATACACACAAATTTTTAAAAAAATCTGAATTAAATAAGTTTAGAGTGAATCTGATCTCCAAAATGAATTCTAATAAAAATTTTCGAAAACTTTATTATCAAATATTTAAACCTTACTTGGACTATATTGCTGGAAATGAGTTAGCTATGCAAAATAATATTAATTTAAGTATACAACTACCTAAAGATGAAAGTTCTCTTTTAGATATACACGCGGATACTTGGTCAGGGGACTCGTCCTTTGAAGTTGTTGCATGGTTGCCACTGGTTGATTGTTACAAAACAAAATCAATGTATATCCTGCCACCTAAAGAAACAGGAAAATTACTAAAATCGAATTTTTTGTCAGATATAAATAATAATAATGAAAAACTATTTAAAAAAATTAAAAATAAAATTAAATGGTTGAATATCAAAAAAGGACAGATGTTAATTTTTAATCAAAATTTGCCTCATGGAAATAGAAAAAATTTAGAACTAGATACAAGATGGTCAATGAATTGTAGATTTAAAAGTATTTTTTCTCCTTACAGTGCGAAAAAATTAGGAGAATTTTTTGAACCAATAAATTTAAAGCCAGCCTCTAGAGACGGGCTTAACTATAAACTGCCAAACTTCAGAAGATAATGAAAAAAAAACTCAAAGGATATATTTTTAGTAGGTCTTTTTTAGGTGAGAGCGTGCCACAAAAAGTTCAGAACTTAGTAATAAGACAATATTGTGAAAAAAATAATTATGAGTTTCAACTAAGTGCAGTTGAGTATGCAATGGTCGATTGTCATTTAGCTTTATTAGGCACTTTAAAAAAGATTAAAAAATTAGATGGAATCGTAATGTATAGTTTATTTCAACTTCCTGAGGATGATAGTCTACGTAACGATATATATAAAAAACTCAAAAAAGAGGATAAACAGATTCATTTTGCTTTGGAGAATTATAATTTAAACGTAAGAGATAAAGATAATTTAGAAAAAATTGAAAATATTTGGCTGATAAGAAAAGTAATAGAAAAACAAGATTTCAATTGGACTAATAATATTTTAAAAAAATATGAAACTAAGAAATTTTTTTAATCCTTTACATACAAGAACTAAGAGAAACTACATTGATAGGATGCAGAACAATAAAGCTGATTGTATGGCAACCGCTAGAAAATTTGACAAACATTTTTTTGATGGAGAAAGAAGATTTGGTTATGGCGGTTATAAATACATTGAGGGCTTGTTAACTCCGATGGCCCATGAAATTTTAAAAGTTTACGAAATCAAAGATAATAGCAAAGTTTTAGATGCAGGCTGTGGAAAAGGCTTTTTATTATATGAAATGAAAAAAATTAAACCTTCTATACAAGTAGCAGGTTATGATTGCTCAAGTTATGCGATAGAAAACTGTAAATCAGAATTAAGAGGCAATTTATTTGTTCACAAAGCTGAAAATATTTCGAAATTTAAAGATAATGAATTCGATTTCGCAATGACTCTGGGAACTTTTCATAATTTAAATTTAAGACCTTTGATTTCAGCGATCAAAGAGTTTGTAAGGGTATCTAAGAAACAGTATCTTATGGTTGAAAGCTATAGAAATGAAAAAGAGCTTTTTAATCTCCAATGTTGGGCTCTGACATGTAACGCATTTTACTCACCGGATGACTGGAAGTATATTTTTGATATAGCTGGTTACGAAGGCGATTACGAATTTATTTACTTCGAATAGTCTTATCTAAATTAATAAAATTTTTGTGAATTTATTGGCTTCAATATTTTTAAATTTAAAAAAAATTTTAAAAAAAAAGAATTATATTGAAAAATTTGATGATCAATTAAAAGAAAAATTATCTTACGAAGATAAAAAAAACTTCATTTTAAATAACTTAAAGATAAAAGAAAATAATCCTTATTTCTTTTTAAAACTCTTAGCTAATGAAATTTTAAATCTGAAATATTTTTCAAAATTTGATTTAAGAAAGTTTTATGAAATTTATAATCTTTTTTTAAAAAAGAATAATTTAGACTCCAAAGACTTTGAAATAATAAACAACGGAAATTTCATAGGGAGTATAGGGAATTGTCTAGCAGTTGAAAATTTAATATTAGCAAACTTAATGGGCTTAAGAAAGGCTAAGAAAATAATAACAATAATGAATAAATCATTAAAACCTCGTAACAAAATTTTGTTTAAATATTTTAGTAAACATTTGAAAGTTGTTGAAAATTCAAATCAAATTAAAGTCTCACCAATAACTGCAAAAAATATAGAAATTCCAATAGGAATTGGGTTAAACTTTAAAAAAAATGAGACCCTATATTTAAGTAATGCCGCAAACTTTATTTATCAAAATAAAACAAAAAATTCACCAATTCCATTATTAAGACTTAATAAGGATGACCTAAAGAAAGGAGAAGAAATTTTGTCTAATTTAGGCGTTCAAAATAAATCATGGTATGTCACGCTACATGTAAGAGAAGTCGGATATAGAGGCGAAACAATTGAAAACACTAATGAGAATTTTAGAAATTCTAATCCCGAAAGATATATTAAATCAATAAAAGAAATAATAAATCAAGGCGGCTACGTCATTAGAGTTGGGGATCCAAAAATGTCACCACTTCCAAAAATAGATGGTTTAATTGACTATTGTCACAGTACAAGTAGATCTGAATTCGCAGATATTTTTTTAGCCTCAACATCTTTGTTTTGTTTAGGAACTTCCTCAGGTTTTTGGACACTAAGTAGAATGTTTGGAACTCCTGTTTTGTTAACTAATACCTCAGATCTAAATCAATTTTTTGCACTTAGAGAAAATGACTTACTTGTTCCAAGATTAGTTTATAATAAAGAAAAAAAACAATTTCTTAAGTTTAGTGAAATGTTTTCATTTCCATATTGTATGTTAAATTCAGATTTATCTTATAAAAAATTAAATTTAGAGACCTTAGAAAATAACGAAATTGACTTATTAGAGGCCACTAAAGAAATGTTAGAAATATGCAGAAGGAAAAAACCGAATGATACTTGGAGACAAAACAAGATAAAAGAAATTAGTCAAAAAGTTTTGTTTGATCAAATAAAAATGACACAAATACCCTATGGACGAATTTCAGAAAATTTCTTAAAAGTAAATGAGTCTTTAATAAATTAATTATGAAAAAAAAAGAAAATAAGCTTGCAATTTTTGGTGGAAAAAAAGTAATTAGAAAAAATTTTACCCACTACCTTTGGCCACCTAAATCATTAAGCAAAATAAAACATGTTTCTAATTATTTAAAAAATGAAAAATTAAATTCATTTGGATATCCAAAAATTATTGAAGACTTTGAAAATAAATTTAAAAAAATTCATAAAAGAAAATATTCGTTGTCCCTTAATTCAGGAACATCAGCGATGCATGCAGCTTTATATGCTTTAGGTTTAAAAAAAACTGATGAAGTAATCGCTCCATCAATAACTTTTCATGCTACTGCTACGCCTATTAAAAGTTACAATTCAAAAATTGTATTTTGTGACTGCGATCCAAAAAATGGAAATATTTCTGTAGAAGATTTAAAAAAAAAAATTTCTAGAAAAACAAAAGTTTTAATAATAACCCATTTGTGTGGGCACCCTTGTGAAATGGATGAAATAATGAAAATAGTCAAAAAATATAAAGTATTTCTTATAGAAGATTGTTCACATGCGCATTTGTCCAAATATAAGAATAAACTAGTTGGTAGATTTGGAGATATTGCAATATTTAGCATGGATAGGAATAAATTGCTTTCAACTGGTGAGGGCGGTGTGCTTATTACTGACAAAAAATTGTTTTTTCAAAGAGCTCTACTGACTTCGGATTTTGGCCCAAGACTTGGTACTGTTAATTTAAACTCACTGAGAAGCCTAAAGGAAACTGGTAATGGATTTAAGCATAGAATGCACCCAGTTTCAGCAGCAATAGCACTTAATGAACTCAAAAACCTAAAAAAATATATTAAACTAAGACATAAAAATTTAAATTACTTATCCAGAGAGATTAAAAATATTGATGGTTTAAAACCACCATTTACATATCCTGGAATAGATAGAGGTGCATTTTATAGTTACAGAGTCTTTTTTGACAGATCAATTTTAGGCAATGTAACTCAGAAAAAAATCATCGAAACTCTTCAAGCTGAGGGCTTGCAAGTGAGAACTTCAGGAAATAGACCTCTACATTTATTACCTTTTTTTAAAGAAACAGGAAAAAAACAAGAGTTAAAAAATTCAGAGAAATTTTATAACAGCACCATAAGTTTGCCTACATTTACTTTTGAAAAAAAAGAAGTAATTGATCTTTATATTAAAGGTTTAAAAAAAGTCTGTAATTATTATAAAAGAAAATAATCTTATGAAGAATATCTATAAGAAGTATAAAAAAAATGGTTTTTGTATTATTGACGTTTTCAAAAAAAAAGATATTGAGCAGGTAAAAACAAAAATATCATTGAAATTAAATAAATTACTTAAAGCAAAGAAAAAAAAGTTTAAAAATAATAATTTAGATAATTATCATGAGATTATAAAAAATAAATCCGTTCATTTGAAACTCATGTCTCCAAGCACAAGATATATTAAACTTTCAGATTCGATGATTAAAGGTATAAATAACCATATTATAAAGTTTATCTTAAAAAAAGAATGGGGACACAGTAAAAAAGCTATTACCTGGGTAGGGCTTCATAAAAGAGGAGAAATTAAAAAAAATCATACTGGTTTTAGAATATCAAGACCTATTCAAAGTAAAAGAAAAAATATAAATGATGTTGCTGGAGTGCACATTGATCTTAATTCTGGCGGAGAAAGATTAAAAAAAGAAGATCTAGTCACCTTGTGGATACCTATTATTGGATTTTCAAAAAAGTACACTCTAAATTTATTTTCTAAAACACATACACTTAATCATGCAAAAAATTTTATCAAATCAATAAAAATCTCATTTGTATGTAAACCGAGCTATTACAAGAAATATAAATCATTCCGCCCAATATTAAAGCCCGGTCAAGGTATTTTATTTCATCCAAATTTGATGCACGGGGGAAGTTTAAATAAAGGTATTAAATCAAGAATAAGTATTGACTTAAGATTATTAAATACAAAAAAACACTCAGCATATAAAAGACTTTTTAACTAATGCTTACTTTATCATTTTATGTAAGTTTTGAATTTGCAGGACATGATGTAAATCTTGCACTTTTAGAAAATAATAAAGTTCTATATTCTTACGAAGAACAAAAACTATCTAAAACACTTCAAAAGGAGACAAAGTTTTTTCCGGACCGAACTTACATTAATTGTTTAAAAACAACGGGCATAAAGCCTTATGAGATTGATAATTTTTGTTTAGTAGGTCCTAACAAGATTAATAAAACGATAGAAAGTTTATATTGGAGCGCAGAAAAATATTTTGGTATAAGAAAAAAGATTAATTTTGTTTGTCCTCATCACGTTGCACACTCATATTACAGTGTAATAACTTCAAATTATAAAGAGTGCATATTTTGGACGCTTGATGATGGTGGGGCTGATAATAATTTCGGTGAGTTTGGTATTTTTAAAAATGGAAAACTGAAAGTGCTTCACAAAATATACAGACCCTCTTTACCAAAATTCTATTATCATATTACTGGAGCCTGTGGTTTCTCTGATTTTGAAGAAGGAAAAATAATGGGATTATCTGGTTATGGTAAATTTAAGCAAGATTTGTATGAAAAGTTTGTTAAACTGTTTTCATTCGATAAAGTAGGTAATCTTGTTTATAAATGGGATGAGAAATTTAGTTATCCTGATATTGATTATTCTAAATATAATCCAAATCAGCATAGACCTTTCAGAATTATAAAGTATTTAAACAGAAATATTTTTAAAAAAATGAAGGATATGACCAAAGGCTATTTGCCTCAAGATATAGCTAAAACAGCCCAGGTTTTTTGTGAAAATTACGCCTCGCTCTCATTAAAAAAAATGATTAATTACTATAATTTGAATAGTAGAAATTTGGCATTAGGGGGTGGGCTATTTTTAAATATTTTGATTAATAAAAATATACAAGAGTCTACTGGTCTGAATATATTTGTGCCGCCTGGTGTTAATGATATGACATTAGCTATTGGTGGCGGGTTATGGGTAAATTCAAAAAAAGATAGAACTGTTAAATCAATTAAAGAAAAAATATTTTCACCTTATAAGGGTCCTTTCTACTCAAATTCAGAAGTAAAAGAGGAACTTCAAAATTTTGATGTGAATTACAAATCTTTATCTGAAAAAAAAATTCAAAAATTAGCTGCACAAGACATTTCACAAGGAAAAGTCATTGGCTGGTTCCAAGGTAAGGGCGAAATAGGACCAAGAGCATTAGGTGCAAGGAGTGTTTTAGCTGATCCAAGAAACAGGAAGAGTAAAGCAAGAGTAAATTTACTATTAAAAAAACGTGATTGGTTCATGCCATACGCACCTTCAATGCTAGAAGAAGACGCCAATAATTACTTGCAAGATTATTATTTTTCCCCTTACATGAATATTGCTTTCAAAATAAAAAAGAATAAATCTAGTAAAATACCATCAGCCGTACATGTCGATGGTACTCTTAGACCAAATATTGTGAATGAAAAATTTAATAAAAAATATTACGGATTGATTAAAGCATTTAAAAAAATTACTAAAATTCCTTGTGTTTTAAATACAAGCTTTAATAAACATGGTGTCCCTATCGTTTCGACACCTCGAGACGCATTAATTCATTTAATAGAGGGTATGATAGACGTACTATATATTCAAAACTTTAAAGTAACTAAAAAAATTTTTTTTAAAAAGAATAATAAAAATTTTATTGATGACAATGAAATTGAAAGAGAACATGAATTAATAATTAAATATTTATTACTTTTAAAAAAAAATAAAGAATACGATAATATTAAAATAATTTTAAAAAAATATTTTAGCAATATTAAGATATTTAAAAAAGGTGAAAAAAATTTCATCTTTCATAAAAATAAAAAAATTCCTTTGAATGGAAAGAACTTAAGCAAGTTTAGAGTTTAAATTAAATAAATAGTAATGAACAAATCTTATTTTCATAGAAAAAATTGCAGACTCTGTGAAGGTAGAGATATCGAACTTGTTGCGCCTTTGCAAAAAATTCCTTTAACGGAAAAGTATCTTGAGACAAAAAATCATAATCGTGTAAATGAACTATTTCCTATTGATTTGTACATGTGCAAAAAATGTCACTGTGTACAAATTTTAGATGTTATAGATCCCAACATCTTATGGGACGATTTCACTTTTAGGTCAGGTCAAGCAAAAATTATCGTAGAACATTTAAATGATGTTGCAACAAAAATTGTTGAAAAATTTAAAATTAAACCAGGTAGTTTAATAATAGATGTTGGAAGTAATGATGGAACACTTCTCTTAGGTTATAAAAAACAAAAAATGAATGTATTAGGAGTTGATCCAGCCGAAAAAATAGCTCAAGAAGCAAACAAAGCAGGAGTAAAAACAATTTCTGAATTTTTAGATGAAAATTTGTCCGAGTCTATTGTCAAAGGTTATGGAAAAGCAAAAGTAGTAAATTGCTTTAATGCTTTTGCACATGCTGACGATATGATTGGATTAACTAAATCAATAAAAAATCTAATAGATAAAGATGGTATTTTCGTTTTTGAAGTTTCTTATTTGGTAGATATTATAGAAAAAACTTTACTTGGGACCATAATTCACGAACATTTGTGTCATTATTCGATAATAACTTTAAATATTTTTTTTCAAAAGTTTGGCCTTGAATTTATAGATGTTGAAAGAAATCCTTTTCAAGGAGGATCTATAATTGGAGTAGTTCAACACGTAAATGGTAAATTTAAAAAATCAAAAAATGTTGAAAAATTATTAAAATACGAAAAAGAAAATGGATTTAACACTATTGAAAAAATAAAAACTTTTTCTGTTAATCTAAAAGAAGTAAGTGCAGAATTAAATAAATTATTACAGAAATGGGAAAATGAAAAAAAAAATATTGCAGGTTATGGTGCAGCGCGAAGTGGTACTACGCTTATAGCTGAATTTAACCTTGGAAAAAAAATTAATTATATATTTGATGATCATTTCCAAAAAGTAAATAAATACACCCCAGGAGATTTAATAGAAGTTGTTCCTACAAAAGAAATTTGTAATCGTATGCCTGATATTACCTTTATATTAGCTTGGGTTCATGAAGAAAAAATTATATCTAATAATCATGCTTATTTAGAAAAAGGTGGGTGTTTTATAAGCATTCTTCCAGAAATTAAAATTATCACAAAAAAAAATATTCAAAGTTAATGCCGAATAATAAGAAAATAAAGTTAGGAGTTATTGGGGCAGGTCTCATAAGTCAACTTTGCCATATTTCCAATTATTCAAAAAATAAACATTGCGAAATTTTAGCGTTAGCTGATTATAGAAACAAATTGAGAGAAAAGGTCGGTAAAAAGTTTAATATAAAGTATCTTTACTCTAATCATAAAGAACTATTAAAAAATTCTGAAATAGACGCCGTAATTATAGTAACTGGTAGAGAAAACATTGGTCCCGTTGCTTACGATTGTTTGAAAAAAAAAAAAACATATTTTTACAGAAAAGCCAAGTGCTCACACCTTCTTTCAAGCTAAAAAACTTGTAGGTTTAGCAAATAAAAAAAAAGTCAAATACGTAGTTGGGTACATGAAGAGATATGATGAGGGAATTAAAAAAGCAAAAAAAATTTTTCAATATATCTTAAAAAAAAAAAAATTTGGAAAAATAAATTTTGTGCGAGTGCACAATTTCATGGGAGACTCATATTGTGACCCTAAAAATTATATTAAATCAAATGAAAATATTCCAAAAGATATCCCTGCTTGGCCTAAAGCACCTAATTGGATTAAGAAAAAAAACATAAAACACTATGCTGGTTATATAAATACTTACTGTCACGATATAAATTTATTAAGATATTTTTTTGATAATGAAATCAAAATTAAATTTACTGATTTATCTAAAATGAATGGAAGAATTGCCGTATTTAAAATTAAAGATTTTTTATGTTCATTTGAAACAGGTCGATCAGAATATCATATCTGGGATGAAGAAATAGAAATATATTTTGATAAAGGAAAAATAAAATTAAAATTACCTGTACCACTTTTAAAAAATAGGCATTGTGAGTTATCAATATATGACGCAAAAAAAAAAATAGAAAAGAAACTTAAAATTAAAAATAATGTATGGTCATTTAAGAAACAAGCTGATGAATTTATTTCTTTATTAAGATTTAATAAAAAAAACTTAAATCCAGGAAAAGATGCTCTTCAAGATCTTAAATTATTAGAAAAAATCTGGAAATATTAGCATAATGAAAACTGCAATTATTGGCGCTTCCAGTTACATTGGCAAAAACTTAATTGATTTTTATAGATTAAGATATCCCGATTGTGTAGGTACCTATTTTAAAAATAAAAAAAATTTAAAAAATATCTTTTTTGACTTAAAAAACTCAAATATTAATAATTTAAAATTATATGAAAGAGGTCATAAATCTGTAATTATTTCTGCAGCTATTCCTAATATCGATTTTTGTGAGAAAAACCCAAATTTATCTTATAAAATTAATGTAGAGGGAACACTCAAGGCTATAAATGAATTAGTTAAAACACCTATAAAAATTATATTTTTATCTAGTGATTATGTATTTGACGGAAAAAAAGGTAGTTATTCTGAAAGTGATATTACAAATCCATCGACAAACTATGGTAAACAAAAAAAAAAGGTCGAGGACGAAATAATAAATTTATCAGATAAAGTAATAATTTTGAGATTAAGTAAAGTGTATGGATTAAAAAAAGGAGATGGAACATTACTTGATGAAGCCGCTAATCTGCTATCAAAAAAAAAATACATATCAGCTGCTTTGGATCAATTTTTTTGTCCTATCTTTATAGATGATCTAGTTAAAATTATAGACGTTGTTCAAAACAATGAAATTTTTGGAAAATTAAATGTTTGTTCTGATGAAGTATGGTCGAGATATAATTTAATATTGAAATTAGCAGAGGAGATGAAAATTAATAAAGATTATATTAAAAAGATTAATTTACATGACTTCTCAAATTTTAATAATAGACCGTTAAATACATCAATGATTAATAAAAAACTTCATAAATTTATCAATTTTAAATTTTTTTCAATGGCTGAGGCAGTAAAAAAAATAGCTTTTAATTATGAAAATATTAGTCGACAATCAAAAAATTAAAATCGTAGTATTAGCAAGTTTTTTTGGTGGATCCGGTACTAAACTTCTTCACGGACAGCTAGATAATTCTGAGGAAATTTTATCAATTCCGGCCTATCCTTTATTATATTTCTACCCACATTGGTTTGAATGGAAAAAAAAGCATCAAAATTTAAATAAGCATAAAGTATTGAATTTGCTTCTTAAACACCATGCTTCAATATTTGACACAAGAAAGATAAGCAGTTGGAATGGACTTTACGCTCTAGGAAAAAAACAAAACAAGTTTCTTCAAATTTCAAAAAAAAAATTTTCAAAAAATTTTTTATATTTTTTAAAAGACCAAAATATTAACTCAAGAAATGTATTGATTGCGATACACTTTGCTTATCTTTCTTGTATTAAAAAAAAAATACAGAATATAAAATATATTTTGTACCATATTCATACTTACGAATATATCTCAAAGTATTTTGCGAGAGATTTTAAAAAATTCGGAATGATACTTTGTATTAGAAATCCCCTCGATCATTTTTGGAGAAGACTTCGTCAGAATCATAGAGTAGAAAAAATAAGATATGATTACTCTGATCAAGAAAGACTAAAAAATTACAGTTATTTAAATATGTTAAAAATGAGTTTCCAAGATTTTTCTTTTATTGGCAAAGAATATAAAAATAAAAAATTTTTTATCACCTTTGAAAAATTAAAATTAAAAAACGAAATTTCAATAAGATCTATTTGTAATAAACTTAAAATTAATTTCAAAAAAAAATTTTTGGTGCCTAGATTTGGAGGTTTTGAATGGTGGGGAGATAAAATTTATGAGGGTTTTAAAAAAAATAAACTTTTTGAAAAAAAAGCATTTGCAGACATAGAAGGAAAAAAAATTAACTTCTTCTTGTATGAAGTTTTTATCATAGAAAAAATTCTTTCAAAATTTTTTAAAAAATTTAAATACAATAATTTTTCTAACCAAAATTCTTTTTTTAACAAAATTATGTTTTTTCCATCAATATTATTACCTTCAAAATACGGACTAAAATTATTTTTTACAAGATTCAAAGCTTCCACAGTCTATGATTACATAAAGAACTGCTACAAAGAGGCTTTTTATTTGGAAATCAAAGATTATTATTTTAATGGAATGTATAAACATAAGTGGTCGTACAGAAATATTTTTTTTCTTAGAAACAATATTTTTAAAAAAATCTTATTTGATCGTAAATCAAAAAAAAATACAGTGGATAAAGTTTATAGGTTGTTTTATTTTGCAATAAAAATATTTTTATATCCAATTATCCAAATTGAACTTATTGCACTTTATTTTTTGCGGATTTTTTTAATTTTAAAATTTTCAATTTTTTATAAAAAAATTTTTTAACTCAATTCAATTTCATATGTCTGAATTTATAAAACTTATAAAGATAATATATACTTTATTATTTATACCTATCTATCTAATAATAAAAATATTTAGCCCATTCATATTTTTGAGATGGTCACAACTTCAGACCGCCAGAGTAGGTGGTTTAACTATGGAAACTTATATATATTATAATTACAGACAATCAAAAATTAAAAATAACATTAAATTAATAGATATTTTTTATCCTGAGAAAATAATTTCAAATAAGTTTTTATTTAATTTATCTAAAAAGAAATTAATTATATTTCCAAGAAATTTAATGATTCCTTTAGAAAAGATAGATTTATTTTTTTGTAAATTTTTTCCTTTTTTTCGTAGTCATCGTTTTAATCTTATAGATATAAGATTCAAAAATAGACATTTAATTAACGAAAATAAAAAGTTTTTAAGTTTAAAAAGCTCCCAAATTCTTAATAAGGGTAACCGTATATTGCAAAAATTAGGAATACCCATTAACAAGAAATATGTTTGTTTAATAGTGAGAGACGATGAGTATCTTGAAAAAAAATTTCCAAAATTTAATTGGAAATATCATGAATATAGAAATTCTGACATTGAAAAATTTATTCCTGCTATAAAAAAATTAACTAGCAAGGGAATTTATGTTTTAAGAATGGGTTCAAAAACTAAAAAAAAATTAGATTTAAACGACGACTTATTTATAGATTACTCTAATAGTGACCAGCAGAGTGATTTTATGGATGTTTTTCTTTTTTCAAGTTGTTATTTCACAATTACTACTGGAACTGGAATTGACACAATTTCTTATGTTTCTAATAAGCCTATGGTTTATATTGGACTTGTTCCTCTTAAAGGTTTTCAATATTCGGGAAGAAAAATAATTAGCTTAACAAAAGATCATTATGATGAAAAAAAGTCAAAATTAATGACACTTAAAGAGATTTTTAAATGTGGGATATGGAAAGCTGATAAAAGTCAATCTTTCAAAGAAAAATTTATCACTTTAAAGGAAAATAAACCATCAGATATATTAGACGCAGTCAATGAAATGATCGAAAAATTAGAAAATAAATGGAAACCAACTGATGAAATAAACAAATTGCAAATAAAGTTTAAAGAGACTTTTTCAAAAAACATAAAACACTTATTTGAAGATGATTTTAAAATTACGTCTGATTACTCAAGTAATTATTTGATTAAAAATAAGTGGTGGTTGGAATAAAATGAAACTATTTTCTAAAATTAATAGTGTTTTAAGTAGAAAAGATAGAAAAAAATTACTTATTCTCACTTTAATTCAAATGTTTTCTGGATTAATGGATTTAGTTGGGGTTGTATCAATAGTACCTTTTATATCAATTATCACTGACCCAACAATCATTGAAAAAAATTATATCTTGTCAGGAATTAAAGAATATTTAAATTTCAACAATATACAAATAATCATACTTTTTGCATTTATCTCTTTTTTTTTGATACTGTTTAACCAATTATTTAGATTTCTTAGTGTTTGGTACGGAGCGAAAACAACTAACAATCTAATGAGGAATCTTCATTACAAAGTTTTTAATTATTATCTTAATAAACCTTATGAATTTCATTTGACTAATAGCAGTAACCACCTTTTAGAAAGAGTCCATGTACAAACAAACAATGCAACAAGTGGCGTTATAGTACCACTTTTTTTAATAATAGGGAGTATATTTACAACTTTCTTTTTAACAGCATTGTTGATGATAACTAATTACAAAATTACCTTTATAATTATATTAATTGTATTTTTGTTTTATATTTTTGTACTAAAAAATTTAAGACAAAAAATTACTGAGCTCGGAACATTTGGCCCAATGTTTACTAAAAAGACTTTTCAACTTATCGATCAAGCTTTTAAATCAATTAAAAATATTAAAATTAAAGATAATTCAAAATTTTATTCCAATCTTCTATTCCCTTTATCAACAAAATTTTCAAATAATATGACAAATCTTCATGTAATTGGTTTATTACCTAGAGTTTGTTTAGAGTTGCTAGCATATTTTCTGCTTTTTTCTATTTTGGTAATTTTAATTTTTGAAGGATATGAAATTAGTAAAATTGCTCCTTTAATTGCAATTTTTGCTTTATCGATTCAAAAAATTTTACCTGCAGGCCAAAATATTTATCAACAAATAGTCAATATAAAATATTATATGCCATCATTTGACATTATTTTTCAAGATTTACTTGCTTCTTCTAAGGAAGAGATTAAAAATAAGAAATCAAATAAAAATTTTAACAATGATTTCGAGATAGAAAATATTAAGTTAAAAAACTTAATATTTAAATACCCTAGATCTCAAAAAAATATATTAAATATTTCAAACTTAGAAATAAAAAAAGGATCTTTTATTGGCATAACTGGTATGACCGGATCAGGAAAAACTACTCTAATTGATATTTTGCTTGGAATACTTAATCCTACCTCAGGAAAAATTCTAATGAACAATATGGAAATTAACGAAGAAGTTAAAAAAAAATGGCTAAAGAAAGTTGGTTATGCTTCACAATTTACTTTTATTGCTGATGACACTATTAAGAATAATATCGCCTTAGGAGAACCACCTAATGAAATTATACATTCTAAAATTTTAAGAGCTTGTGAATTAGCCGACATAAAAGACTTCATAGAACAAGAATTACCTGAAAAATATGATACTAAACTAGGTGAAAATGGAGCTAGGTTAAGTGGAGGTCAAATTCAAAGAGTTAACATTGCAAGAGCTTTTTATAATAATCCAGATTTCCTTGTTTTTGACGAGTCAACTAGTTCTTTAGATAATTTAACTGAGAGTAAGATCATAAATTCGATCAATAAACTTGATGATAAAATAACATTAGTAATGATTACTCATAAATTATCTTCTCTGAAAAATTGTGATAATATTATACTAATGGAAGATGGTAAAATTAGTACACAAGGTAATTACAGTGAAGTTTATGCAAATAGCAAAACTTTTCGAGAATTAGATAAACTTAAGAACAGAAATTAAGGAGAATATGAATAAAAAAAGCATTCTTATTACAGGCGGAACAGGATCTTTTGGAAAAAGATTCATTAAAACTGTTATGTCAAAATATAAACCAAAAAAATTAATAGTCTTTAGTAGAGATGAACAAAAACAATTTAATTTACAAAAATTATTCCCTGAAAGAGTGGACTCTCCAATTAGATATTTTTTAGGTGACGTAAGGGACTACGAAAGAATTAATTATGCTCTTAAAGACGTAGATATTGTAATTCATGCCGCTGCGTTGAAACATGTTCCAATAGCCGAGTACAACCCATTTGAAGTAATAAAAACCAATGTAATTGGAGCTCAAAACATTATTCAATCTTGTTTATATAATAAAGTTAAAAAAGTTATAGCTTTGAGTACAGATAAGGCATGTTCTCCTATAAATCTTTACGGCGCAACTAAACTTGCGTCTGACAAACTTTTTGTTGCAGCTAACAATTATAAAGGCAAACTAAGTACAAAATTTTCTGTGGTAAGGTACGGAAATGTAATGGGCAGTAGAGGATCTGTTATACCATATTTTTTAAAACAAATAAAAAAAAAAGAAATAAATATTACTGATCTAAAAATGACAAGGTTTAATATAACATTAAATGAGGGGGTTAGTTTTGTTATTAAATCTCTAGATATGATGATAGGTGGTGAAATTTTTGTTCCAAAAATTCCATCATATAAAATAAGCGATCTTGCAAATGCAATTTGTCCTAATTCAAAAGTTAAAATAACCGGCATTAGACCGGGAGAAAAAATAAACGAGGAAATGGTATCGGTTCATGACTCAATAAATACATTAGAAACAAAGAAATTTTATGTAATAACACCGTCGTTAAAATTTAGGAATTTTAAAAGTGAATTTTTAAAAAAATTTAAAAACGCAAAGTCTTGCAAAAAAGACTTTTGTTATAATAGTAGAGATAATTCAAAATTTCTTACTATAAAAGAGATTAAACAATTAATTATAAAAAATAAAAACGATTTTGAATAAGAGTGATTAATTACGGAAAACAAAATATAGATCAATCCGATATTAAAGCAGTAATAAAAGTTCTTAAAGGAAATTTAATTACTCAGGGCAGCACTAGTATCGAATTTGAAAAATCTCTATCACAAAAATTTGGTTCTAAATATACTTCAGTAGTATCAAGTGGCACTGCAGCCTTACATTTATTAGGTTTAGCTTTGGGTTGGAAAAAAAATGATATAATTTTAACAACGCCGATTTCATTTTTAGCTACGAGTAACTCAATTCTTTATTCCGGCGCAAGACCAGAATTTGTAGATATAAATAATGAAACTTTTAATATTGATACTGATTTATTATTAAAAAAGATAATTAAACTGAAAAAAAATAAAAAAAAAATTGCAGCTATAATTTGTACAGATTTTGCGGGTCATCCATGTGATTGGGAAAAAATTAAAAAAATCTCAAAAAAATTTAATATAAAATTGATAAATGATAATTGTCACGCTTTTGGAGCCTCAATTAAAAATAATAGTAAATATGCAATTAAATATGCTGATTACATTACATTAAGCTTTCATGCTGTAAAGCACATTACTACCGGTGAAGGAGGTGCTATACTTTCTAATGACAGTAGAATTATTAAGATTATTAGAACTTTAAAAACTCATGGAGTTGTAAAAAATAAACCTTCTCGCCCATGGCTTTATGAAATGAGAAGTCTTGGATATAATTATAGAATAACTGACTTCCAATGTGCTTTAGGGTTAAGTCAATTAAAAAAGTTAAATAAATTTGTAAAAAGAAGAAAAGAAATTGCTTTAATCTATGATAAAGCTTTCTCAAATTTTCCTAGTGTAAAAATACCAAAAGTCGCTGCAAAAATGGGACATGCATATCACATATATCCATTAAGAATTAATTTTAAAAAAATCGGAATTTCTAAAGAAATTTTTTTTAATAGACTAAAAAAATCTGGTATAAATTTACAAGTGCACTATATACCTATCCATCTTCAACCCTATTATAAAAAAAAATTTAATTTTAAACACGGTGATTTTCCTGTTGCTGAAAAATTTTATGATGAAGAAGTATCGCTTCCAATATTTTACGGACTTAAAAATTCTCAAATAAAATTTATTATATCAAAAATTAAAAAACTTATTAAAAGATGATTAAAAATATTTTAAAAAATTTATATTTAAAAACTAACAAACTTGACTATAACGAGAGCCACCTAGGTACATTTAGCTTTTGGAGACTTTTACTTTATAACATTTTTTCCCCCGGCAGAACTATAAACAGATTGAAATTTAATCAACTTAACAAAAATTCAAAAAAAATTACTCGATCATTTGATCAAATGAATTATGAAGATAATCCTAATTGTTCCAAAAAGGAACTAAATCAAGCTCTAAATAATTTAGTTAATCTTGGTGGTTGCGTTATACCCAATTATTTTTCTAAAGATATAATTGATGAATTTTTAAGAGAAAATGAAATTTTGATAAAGGAAATGAGAGAGTATAAATCTGATCAAATTTCATACAAAATTGAATTAGTTAAGATTTCTCAAAAACTTGTAGAACTATGGTTGGATAAGAATTTAATTAATCTAATAAGATCTTTTCTCACTACAGATATTTTTGCAAGAAATTATCCATATTTATATTATACATATGTTCCAGAGACTCTTAATAAAGATAAAATTTTAAATTCTAAAGCTGCGAGTTCGTGGCATATAGATCATTCAGTGTTATTTAATTTACATATTTTATTAGATGATATTAAAGAAGACGAAACATGTATGGAAATTCTGCCAAAATCACATAAATCTCTCAATATTGCTTCGAAATATTCGAATAACGTAGTCGATAAATTTTCTAGCGAGAGAATAAAATGTTTTGGTCCAAGAGGTACAGTTTATATGCATACCGGTAATGTTGTTCACAGACTTCACCCTGTAGCAGGTAAAAACAGGCTTAACTTACATTTTGAATTTTCTCCAGGCTCAAATATTTTATTAGACGTTGAGTGTATCAGAAAAACTTTAAATAACGAATTCAATTTAAGTGATTTGGGGAATGATCAGAGGGAAATTTTAAAAGTAATTTTTCCTAAAAAACAGCAGAAAGGTTACGATATAAAAAACGATAAAATTTCTCCTACCAAATTTTTAGGTATATGAACATTGCTCTAATTATTGCAAGAAAAAATAGCAAAAGAATACCCAATAAAAATAAAAAAAAATTCTGCGGAAAACCAATCATATTTTGGCCAATTAAAAATTCTTTAAAGTCGAAAGTTTTCGATAAAATTTATGTTTCTACTGATGACAAATCAATATCTAAACTTGTGAAAAAATATGGCGTAAATGTTCCTTTTCTAAGAGATAAAAAACTTGGTGGGGAAAAAATTTCAACTATAAAAGTTGTAAAAGATTTTATTAAAAAAATTGTCAGAAAAGAAAAATTAAAATTTAGGAATCTTTGTTGTATTTACGCTTCAGCGCCTTTTTTCACAGCTAATGATTTAAAAGAAAGTCTAAAAAAGCTCAAATCTACTAAAGCAGACTTCTCTTTTATTGCTCATCAAATAGAAAACATAAATCTTAGATCATTTTATTTTAAAAAAAAAAGATTGCTTTATTTAACAACAAATATAAAAATTTTAGATCACAGGATTTACCGACCAGCTTCATTGATGCAGGTCAGTTTTATTGGGGAAATATTAATTCATGGATTAAAAAAGATTCAATATATTCATCAAATACTACTGCTATTGTCAGGAATAAAAATTTTTATATAGATATTAATGAGAAAAAAGACTGGAAAAAAGCTGAAAAAATTTTCAAAAAAAGGAAATTTTAGATTAATTAAATTTAATAATAAATATCTAAAATTAGTTTATTTATGGAGAAATGATAAATTAGTAATAAAAAATTCTTTAAGTAAAAAAAAAATTTCTTACGAAAATCATAAACTCTGGATTAAAAATAAACTTAAAGTAAAATCAAATAGAATATTTATATTTCTTAAAAATGAAGATCCTATTGGGACTTGTTCTATAATTAAAGATAAAAATTATTTCTATTTTAATTATTTAATAGAAAAAAACTCAAGAAAAAAAGGTTATTCTAAAATAATGTTAAAGAGGTTTATAGAACGACTAAAAAGACTCAAAATAAAACAAAAAATCATAGCAATAGTTATTAAAAGTAATCAATTATCTTTTAAATTGCTTTCAAATCTTGGATTTGAATTTATATCTAGAAAAGATTCATATTATATCTTAAAATTAAAAACATGAGAAAAAAAAAATTGAAATACTATTTAAATATCATTAACCAAATAGAAAAAGTAAGAAAAAAAAATAATGTCAATTGGATGAACCTTTTAAGAATTGGTTTTACGCACGCTCCAAATCAAACAAAAAAGACTTTAACAAAGATTTATTCAGATGACGCAAAAATTTCAAAGCTCCTAAAAAAATTAAATACCTAAATTTAATGATAAAAATTGGAAATTCTCAAAAGCCATTTATCATTGCTGAACTTTCTGGAAACCACAATGGTTCTCTAAAAAATGCAATTAAATTAGTACGTGCCGCAGCAAGGTGTAACGTTGATGCTATTAAAATTCAAACATATACAGCAGATACAATGACTTTAGACTCTAAAAAGAAAGGTTTTGTAATTAATAACAAATCCAGCATTTGGCATGGTTACAAGTTATATAATTTGTACAAAAAAGCTCATACACCTTGGTCGTGGCACAAAAAAATTTTTCAAGAAGCTAAAAAACATAACTTAATTTGTTTTAGCTCTCCTTTTGATGAATCAGCTATTAATTTTTTAAAAAAATTTAATCCGCCAATTTATAAAATTGCTTCATTTGAAAATACAGATTTAAGATTAATAAAATTAGCTGCAAAAACAAAAAAAATTTTAATCATTTCACTTGGTTTAGCTACTCTATCTCAAATAAAAAAAGCAGTAAATACAGCAAAAAAAAATGGGTGTAAAAAATTAATTTTATTAAAATGTACTAGTGATTATCCTGCAAGTAATTCAGACATTAATCTTTCTACTATTCCAATCTTAAAGAGGAAATTTAAATGCGATATCGGTTTATCTGATCATACGATAAGCCTGGGTGCAGCGATCGCGGCTATTGGAAAGGGGGCATGTGTGATTGAAAAACACTTTAAGCTAAATAATGTAAAATCAGTAGACTCTAAATTTTCTCTCGATGAAAAACAAATGAAGTTATTTGTTAAAGAAATTCATAATGCTTGGGAGTCTATCGGTAAAGCAAAATTTGGACCGGTAAATAATGAAAAAAAGAATCTTCAGTTTAGAAGATCAATATATACTACCAAAAAAATCAAAAAGGGTGAGATTTTTTCTGTAAAAAATATTAAATGCGTCAGACCTGGTTATGGTTTAGACACCATTCACTTTGATAAAATTCTAAATAAAAGATCTAAAAAAAATATTAATGAGGCTGTGGCTTTAACTTGGAGTCATATATCAAAATAACAATATGTATTTAAGATACTGTAAGTCGTGTATAATACCAGAAACTAAGCCTGACATACAAATTTTTGAAGATGGTGAATGTGATGCTTGCAAGTCATTTAAAGATAGAAAAAAAATTAATTGGGAAAAAAGAAAGAAAGAATTACTAAAGATTATAAAAAAATTTAAGTCAAAAAATAATAATTATGACTGTATAGTTCCCGTCAGCGGAGGAAAAGACTCAGTCTATCAAACTTTAAAAGCCTTAGAACTAGATTTAAATCCTTTATGTGTCGTTGCTACTACCGATATGTTATCAGATATTGGAAGGAAAAATATTGAGAGTCTCAAAAAACTCGGTGTAGATTGTATTGAATATACATCAAATCCTATAATAAGAAGAAAAATAAATTTTTTTACTCTTGAAACATTGGGAGATATTTCTTGGGCAGAACATATAACGATATTTACAATTCCTGTCAGAATTTCAGTAAATATGAAAATTCCTTTAATTATTTGGGGAGAAAATTCTCAAAATGAAAATGGCGGCCCAGATTACATGAGAAATAATAATATTCTAGATAGAAAATGGTTAGAAGAATTTGGAGGCTTGCTTGCATTTAGAACTTCAGATGTAAGTAAAATTTTAAAACTTCCACAGAAATCTTTAATTCCTTATACTTATCCAAATGAGAAAGAATTAAAAAAAAATAAAACAACTGGAATTTTTTTAGGCCATTATATTCCATGGGACGGTTACTCGAACATGAAATTAGCAGTTAAAAATGGTTTTGAAGTTTATGAAAAAAATGTAGAAGGAAATCTAGTAAATTATGAAAATCTAGACAACTTACAAATGAGAGTTCATGATTACTTTAAATTCTTAAAATACGGATATGATAGAATTACAGACTGGTGTTGTTGGCATATACGTAGAGGCAGAATGAATAGAGAAGAGTCTATAAAAATTGCAAAAGAAAAAGGAGGAAAGTACCCAAGCACATACCTTAAAGTAAGTTTAGAAAAAATTTTAAATGAAATTAACTGTTCAGAGGAAAAGTTTTTAGAAATTTGTAAAAAATTTACCAACCCACAAATTTTTAGATGCGACAATCAAGGTCAACCAATATTTGACAAAAACAAAAATTTAGAAAAAATAAACTACGATAATATTTCTGAAAAATAAAATTTTGATTTTAGATTATAAGGTTGGAAATGTAAATTCAGTAATCAAAGCTGTAAAACATCTCGGATTCTTGCCAATCTTCTCTAATCAAACAAAAGATATCAAAGAAAGTAGTGCAATTATTTTACCAGGCCAAGGTTCATTCGATTATGCGATGGAAAATATTGAAAAATTACGCGTAAAAGAAAAAATTATTGAGCACGTAAAAAAAGGAAAAAAATTACTTGGTATATGTTTAGGCATGCAAATACTTGCTACGCGTGGATATGAAAATAACAAAAAAACAAGAGGATTAAATTTTATAAAAGGTGAGGTTGTTAAATTAAAATCTAAAAATATCAAACTTCCTCATATTGGTTGGAGCGAAGTAAAACAAATTGTTGACGATAAATTATTTAATGAAATAGATAATAAATCAGATTTCTACCATTGCCATAGTTATATTTTCGATGCTGATGACAAAAAAAATATAATTGGCTATTCAAATTATAAAGAAAAATTTGCAACCGTTATTAAAAAAGATAACGTATATGGTGTGCAATTTCATCCGGAAAAAAGTCTTAAGTTTGGCCTTAAATTAATAAATAATTTTTTAAAAATTGAGTAAAATTAGAATTATTCCCACTATACTTTTTAGAAATTTTTCAATAGTAAAAGGAAAAAATTTTGCAAGCTGGAGAATAGTAGGTAATTTACATCAAGTAGTTAAGATTTACGCACTGAGGGAGGTAGATGAAATTATATTTTTAGACTTAGATGCCCATAGATCAAACAATATTAATTACAATTTAATTCAAAGTTTTGCCAATGAGTGCTTCATGCCAGTTACGGTAGGAGGTGGTGTAAGAAACTTATTTGATATTGAAAAATTATTAAATATAGGTGCAGATAAAGTTTGTATTAATTCGCAAGCTTTTCTTAATAAAAATTTTATAAAAGAAGCAGTAAAAAAATTTGGAAGTCAATGTATTTCTATATCAGTAGACTATAAAATGCATAATAATAAACAAAAATATGTTTATATTAATTCAGGAAAAAAATTTACACACAAAAAGTTATTTGATTGGATTAAAGATATAAATGAACTTAATGTTGGTGAAATTATTTTTACATCAATAGATCATGAAGGAATGATGAGTGGGTTTGATATTGATACGATCAAATCTATTAATAAGCTTACAAAATCACCAATAATTGCCTCTGGAGGATGCGGAAACCCAAAACACGCATCAAGTCTTTTAAAGAAATCAGTTGTATCAGGATTATCTATATCAAGTATGTTTCATTTTTCAGAATACACCCCCTTGGACGTTAAAGAGCACCTAGCAAGCCAAAAATTTAAAATAAGAAAATAAAGGATGAAAACCATAATATTTGAAAAAATGAAATTATTAAATTTATTTTTAATGATTTTTTTTAGGATATTTGGATATAAAATTTTTTTTGTTAAAATTTCAAGATACTTACAAAATAAATATTTATTAAATATCTTGAAGAAAATAGATTTAAACTGGTTTAATTATCAAGAGTATAATCTAAATAATGTTGAAATTTTTCAGATGCAAAATTTCTTAAACAACGCTAGTAAAATCTCGGATTTAGTTAGTAAAAAATTTTACAAAAATGAAATGAACAAAAAGTTTACAAAAGAAAATTATTTTAAAATTTCTCTTGAATTTAATTTGAAAAAAAGAATTTTCGAATGCCTAGAAATTGTAAAAATAAATGATTATTTAAATTATAACTTCAATATTAAATGCATTTGGGCAGAAAAAGATATTGTGAGTGATTATATTTTTAAGAAAAATCAAATATTAAATATCAATAGATTTAAGATAGAATTCTTAGAACTTTTTACGCTCTTAATTGTATACTCTATTAAGTTTGGTAAAAATAAATTGGTGCACATTTTTAAACAAAAGGAAAAAACCAATGAAAAGAAAAATAAAAAACGAGATTTTGAAACAGTATATTTCCCTCATGATCTTTTGACATCAGGACTGTATCAAAAAAATTTTTTTTACTTTGAAAGTAAAAAGCATTTATTAAATCCTAATAATATTCTCCATATTGAATGGAACGATACTTATCTCACAAATGAAAATAAAAAATTTTACCGGAAAAAGGAAATTAATTTTCAACTTTGGAATCATTTTTCATCATTCAAAACTTTAAAAAATACACTTATTTTTATTTACAAAAACAAACTCGAATTCACAAAAATTTTTTTGTGGGATTATCATATTTTTAAAATTATTTGTTTTTCTATATTTAAACTCGAGAGAACAGATTTATTTTTAGAAAATTTTTCCAAAGTAAAATTTATTTTATCAGGGCACAGTGATCTTTTCCCACCTGAAATTTTAATTTCAGCTAGAAAGCGTAATATTGTTACAATATCCATAGAGGATAGAATTGTATTATCAGGATGGTCATCAAGATTGATGTTTAATTTCTATTTAGCTGCAGGCGAAACAAGTAAAAAAAATTTAATCAATAAACAGTATGATAATGAATGTGCAATAGTCAATGGATTACTTTTTAAAGCAATAAATATAAAAAAAAAATTAATTACAGAAAAGAAATCATTTAATTGTCTAATTACTGATTTTCATTCAGAAGTAGATTGGTATGTTAATGGCACAAGCACAATAAACAATTTTCGACGAAATAAAGAATTTTATAATATTATTTTTGAATTAGCATCTAGATTTAATAATATTAATTTTATGATTAAATCAAAAAGTTATGAATGGCTGGATCAGAAATTTTATCAACAAATAGTTCAAAAACTTTTGGACAAAAAAAATGTTCTTATTTTAAAGGATCAAAAAAAATGGACACCAGAGTTTTCACTAAATAATTGCGATTTTTTGTTTGGTTTACATTCCTCTTTGCTAGATGAAGGTCTAGCAGGTGATAAACCAGTAATAATTTTTGATAGAAATAATTACCCATCAAAAGTTTTTGATTACAGCAAAGAATTATTATCTGAAAATTTACAAGAAACTATTCAAAAATTTGAAAAATTAACAAATAATTTTAATGAATATAATAAATCTCTTGATAAATGTAGAGCTTTACTTTTTTATAATATTGATCAAGAAAAATATAAAAAAGAAATTGAAAAAATAATTTACACTAAATGATAGATACAAAATTTTTAAAGAATTATTTTAGAGATTTAGGGAATCTTATCAATTTTGATGATAATGATATTAAGAAGTTAATAGCTATAAAAAAAATATTTAAGAAACTTGGTAAAAAAAATAAAATTTTAGTATTTGGAAATGGTGGAAGCGCGGCAATCGCAAGCCATTTTAGTGTAGATATTACAAAAAACGCAAAAGTTAGATGCACTAATTATAATGAAGCAGACTTGATTACCTGTTTTTCGAATGATTTTGGATACGAAAGATGGGTAGAAAAAGCTGTAGAATATTACGGAGAAAGAGGAGATATTTTAGTAGTCATTTCTGCGAGTGGAAATTCAAAAAATATGATTAATGGGTGTAGAGCCGCAAAACGTAAAAAGTTTAAATCTATAATTACTTTAACTGGATTTAACGGAAATAATAAAATTTCAAAATTAGGTAATATAAATTTTACAGTTAATAGTAAGTCCTACAACTTAATTGAGAATACACATCAGGTCTTGTTATTATCTTTAGTAGATTTGATAATAGGAAAAACAGTATATCCAGTAAATTAATAAGGTGCAGCTAATAACAAGTCCTTTTAGAGAACTATACCAAGATAAATCAAATTTGATTTTTCTTGGCCGATGGTGTTTTTCGGCAGGAGAAAAAACTTCCCAAGAAATAATAGATTATCATTGGCTTGATAGAGAAAAGTTTAAAAATGATTTCGATTATTTGAACAAGTTAATATCAAAAACAAATTATCAATTAGCTGATATTTTAAACAAAATAAATAATACATCATATAGCAGAGAATTTTGGTATTTGATCATAAATCCTTGGGTCTCTATGTTTGTGAGCGCAGTGTATGATCGCTGGGAATCATCAAAAAAAGCCATTGAACTCTCAAAAATATCACAAGTGAATTTTTTAGAGTCTGAAAAAAACCTTATACCAAATGATTTTAATGATTACTTGCAATTATATAATGATCATTTATGGAATCATAATATTTTCAAAGATATTTTTGAATTTATTAATATAAAAAAAATAAATATAAAATATATTAAGAAAAAAAAACTTTTTAAAAAACCAATCTATAAAAAAAAAAAATTATTTATAAAACTATTTATTGATAAAATTTTTTCTTTATTTACTAAAAGAAAACATGTTGTTTTAATAGATTGCTATTTTAGTTTACTAAATTTTTTAAAATTATCACTAAGTATTAGACAATTACCGAGAATTTATAGTGAATTTTATAAAGATATACAACTTCCAAAAGAAAATAATGATTTAAGAAGAAGAATTAAATTAAATTTAAATAGTAATAATTTTGAAAATTTTCTATCTAGTTATATACCAAAAAATCTTCCAAAAAGTTTTTTAGAAGGTTTTAATAAAATAATTGATGAAGCAAATAAAATTAAAATAGATACCAACTTAATCATTTCAGGAAATGCAAATTTTCCTACCGAACTAAGTAAATTTTGGTGTGCTTTAAAAAAAGAGAATAAAACAAATTTATTTTTAAATGAACATGGTGGATCAATACCAACAAAATACAGATATTATGATATTCATACGAAAATATTTGATAAACAAATAAGTTGGTCTAAGCCAAAATCGAAAAATCAAAGTAAATTAACACCCTCAAAATTAATTGGATTTGAAAAAGTAAAATTATCTAGAAAAAATTTGTCAATAATAACTTTAGAAACTTCCCAGTACGCTTATTATTGCCAAAATTTACAATCTTCAATAATTTTAGAGGATTTTAAACAAAAAAAAAAATTTATGGAAAATCTTAATTCAGAGAAAATAAATTTTAAAATTAAATCTTATAAAAATATGGGTTGGTGTCTTGAAGAAAAATATAAAAAATTTTTTGGGAATAAATCGATAACTAAAAAAAATGTTAAAAAGGTCATTCAAGAATCTAAATTAGTAGTCTGCACTTATCCAGAAACTACTTTTTTAGAGTCAATGATATCAGGGGTACCAACAATACTACTTTATATGGATGATATTTGGAAATTCGATGATTCCTTTCAAGATTTGATTAATAACTTAAGGAAAAATGATATAATCTTTTCTTGTCCACAAAAAGCATCTCAGCATGTGAAAAAGATAATTGATGATCCAAAAAAGTGGTGGGATAATTCAAACACTATCAAAGCTAGGAATTATTTCCTATCTGAATGTGGTAGTGTTTCAAAAAATTGGGTTAAAGAATGGAAAGACTTTATTTTAAAAAATAATGATAAAACATAAAATTTTAGAAAATTTTTTAGATGTAGATGAATTTACTAAACTCATTAGTATAAATTATGGGGACGTACCTATTGATGGGATAAAAGTATTTAATAATAGCGTTGATCGAGAAGGGAATACTAAAAGCTCAATAATAGAAGAAAAATTATTAAAAAAATTACATAATAATTGTCATCAAAAGGCGGTGGAAATTTTAAAAGAATTACATCCAGAAAAATTAAAATTGTATGAATATTCTGAATTTCATTTAATAATTACCGGAAAAAATTATAAGTTTCCAATTCATAATGATACTTTGAATAAGCTTCTAAGTGGAGTAATTTATCTATATCCTGAAAAAAATAAAGGAACTATTTTTTATAAGTCAAAAAAGGGCGAAATATCTTTTGAGGTAGACTGGAAGCAAAATAGAGCGGTTTTTTTTAGCAGGTCCAAAAATAGCTTTCACTCTTATGAATCCGATAAAAATTCAAACAGAGTTTGTTTAGTTTATAATCTAATGACAAAGAACTTTAAAGAAGTGTGTAAAATTGAAGGATTAAATTATTATTATGAGTCTTTTAAACATTTTATAAATCCATATTTATTAAGATATTTTGGAGTAATAATTTAATGATGAAATTTTTCGCCAAAATTATTTTTTTTATATTATCCATTTTAAACAACGTAATTAGCTTTTTAACCAAAAAAGACTTCATTAATTATCTATATGATTTTTTAAGACAAAATTATTCAAAAAAAAAAATTGGTAATAAAAACGCAATTTTTTTTACTCCATCAAAAATTTCAAAATGGAGAGTTGAAACTCTTTACGAAAAAGAACCAGAGACAATTAAATTTATCGAAACTATGAAAAATGATGGAGTTTTTTTTGACATAGGTGCTAATATAGGGATTTATTCAATATTTGCTGGACTAAAAAAAAAAAAGTTAAAAGTTTTCGCTTTTGAACCTTCTGCTTCAAATTTTTCTTTATTATCTAGAAATATTTATATGAATAATTTGAGTAATAGAGTATCAATTATTCAACTACCACTTGGGAAAAAATTTTTAGAATTAAGTAGTATCAGTGAGGGATTTTTAGAGGAGGGCGGATCTATGAACTCATTTGGTGTTGATCATGGATTTGACGGAAAAAGATATACTCCAATTAATAAATATCGTTTATTAGGCACCTCGATTGATTTTCTTATTGATCAAAAAATTATACCTAAACCAAATTATATTAAATTAGATGTTGATGGCACAGAACATTTAATCCTTTCAGGTGGACTCAAATGTCTCAAGTATAAAGGTCTTAAAAAAATAATTATAGAAATCAATGAAAA
>MDTA01072672.1_pt1 | contig 49051 bp, 48 predicted proteins | sample 811151 | NCBI WGS metagenome assembly MDTA01 (sample SAMN05326648, study PRJNA326480) | marine metagenome | isolation source: seawater | place: Indian Ocean: South | collected 2010
AAAAAAAATAAAAAAACTTGTTTGAAAACTAACTTTTATCAAATATAATCAATAACTCATTGTTTAGGGAGTTATTAAATAGTAACAAATAAAACACATATTTATTGCTATAAGCCTTGAATATATGTTTTAATTAGCAATAGGAGATATTTAGTAGAGGATAATATGGCTAAATTTATTAAATCAAAGTTTAAAGTTTTGTGGGGGACTATTTTTAGTTTCTTTTATGGTTTTTTTGCAACGGATGTAATAGCTCAAGAAAGCGATGATTCATCTGATTCTGCTGAAGAATCTGGTCAAGAATCAACTCTTGATCCAGGTGCAATCGCAGCTGCTGTTGCCGCTGCTGCAGCATTACTTGCAGCTAGCGATGATGGTGATGGTGCAGAGGCTCCAGCTCCAGCGCCAACACCTGTTCCTCCACCAGCACCTACACCGGCACCGACTCCAGCGCCTACACCGGCACCTACACCGGCACCTACACCGGCACCGACTCCAGCGCCTACTCCAGCGCCTACACCAGCGCCTACACCAGCGCCAGTTACAACTACGACTACAACTACAACACCAGCTGTAACAACAACTACTACGCCGGAAACGACTACAACAACTACGACTACACCGGAAACGACAACAACTACACCGGAAACGACAACAACTACGACTACTCCGAGTACTACAACAACAACGACTAGTTCTACAACTACAACAAGTTCTACAACTACTGGTACTTAGTCAAAGTAATAAACACTTAAAAAAGCGGCTATATGCCGCTTTTTTTAATCTAGATAATTGTTCCAATTTTCCATGATTTCTACTTCTGATGATCCATAAAAGGAATCTATTAACCTATTTCTTAAATCCAATTTCTGTCCACCATCACGTGTCATAGTTCTTAGCCTGAAACCATTTACACTCTTACTATAATTTTTACTAAAATAGCTCAAAGGAAAATTAAAATAAAAACCTTTATCGAAACTTCCCTCACCAAAATCCTCAGCAGAAACGTTTGTCCTTGAAAAAAATATGCCTGCCTTCCAACCCGATGGCATTCTTCTTGAGATATCTAGAGTATAACCAACATCTTGAGCCAAATATTTACCATAGCTCCATTTAGCTAGAATATTTGATGTATGATTATAATAAGCAATATTTATGTGATGAGTATTTGTTTCATAATCTCGAAATGAAAACTTTTGATCAAACTCTCTTTGTTTAATTTTATTTAATTCCAAGCTTATTGCAAAATTTGATTCAAAAGGTTTATACAAAAACTCTGTTGCAATACCTCCATACATTGCCTCGAGCATTCCAAAAGAAACTTTTGAAAAAAAACTTTTATACGGAGACCAAATTCTTTCTAATTCCATACTAGTTACGTAAAAATCGTCTGAAGTATTTTGTAAATAATCTACTACAAAAGTTCTAACATTTGGTAGGGCTGAATCAGGTCTTGAGGTTTTCTCATCAAAATTATCTGAGAAAGACTTACCAATTACTGAGAAAAAAACATATTCTCTATTCAATTGAATTTCAGATGTAAGTTTAATTCCTAAACCTGTATATATAAATTTTTCTGGAGAACCAATATGGGTTCTAATATCTGGTTCAATATTGTTAATAAATAATGGAAATTCAACCCTTGGAGTAAATTCGTGATCTAAGAAGTTGTTTGGTTCAACATCTTGAACATCTGAGTATTTTTTTACTAAAACATTAGGATATCGATCTGATAGATTTAAGTCTGATGGTCTGTAAGAGATACTATTTATCTGAGCTCCTCTATTAATATGTCCTACAGTGATTCTTTTAATTTCATAATCATTAAACTCGCTTACTTTTTTCGAAATATATGCAGCTCTAGAACTATATATAATAGGATTAAAATGCTCTGCTGAATCTATTGTAATATTTAATTTATTGCCATCAATTTCAGAAGTTTGAAGATAAAGTTTATTTTTATTTAAGTTATCTAGTAGATCATAGTAAAATTCATTTTTTGGGTTTTGATTAAATTCGTTGTTTTCAATTATTGGCTTAAATTTATTTTTTTTTCTTAAAGGCTTCGCCAAAGAGAAGCCAATAGAAAAATTTATATTCCATGAATTTCCAGATATATAAGAAAAATCAATATTCCCAAAATCTTTATATTTATAGCTCAAGCCATAGTTAAAATCAGATTTTTTTTTCCTAGCTTCAAATGATTCTTGTGATAATCCATCACCACAACAGCCAAACACAAAATAATCAAATGGATTAGATTCTATTTTAAAACTTAGTCCATTAATATATGGAAAATTAATTTGAGCTCCTCCAAAAAGTGTTGCCTCTCCTCTAAACCACTGATCATAGCTTAAATTTCCACCAATTCCATAGTTTGAAGACTGAACTATTCTATTTTTAAAGCTATCTTTCAATATTGATAATGGATTTGTAAAACCATTATCACTGACAAATTTACCCCATCCAATTCCAGAAGTAAGTTTTATGTGATTGAAGTTATAGGTTGCTGCAATGTATTCTTTTGAGAATTGTCCTGTTCCAGCGAAATCGTCTAAACCTAATGCAAGTCTAGGTAAAAAAGGTGATCTTGGTTTATAAGAAAACTTCACATTAAAGCCTTTATCTAAATATAATCCTTTGTTAGCTCCTCCCCAGAGCAAATCGTCAGGCCTATAATAAAAATAGCTTGCCTCTAACCATTCAAAAGGTGTAACTGTTATTGTCCCTAGCTTCGAATATGAGCCTCTGCTAAAAGTTGCATAAATAGATTGTTCCTGAGCTGTTTCAGCTGACGGAATATTAATAAGACCAGCTTGGCCAAAGGAATTGTATGAAAACGAGTTAATTAAATTTGCATAAAAGGCAAATATTATTAAATATACAAATCTATATCGCTTCATCCAAATTATCCAAAATCACATTAAACAGATGAAATTTTAATCATTTATTGAGTTTAATGAAGCAATGGATAAAGCAAGGCTACTAAAAATCGGCGCTATTGTGGCATATAGGTTAATTCCATCTACCTTACCAATGTGTCTAGGAACATAAATTACAGAACCAGGATAGACTTCATAATCCTGACTTAATAATTGCTGAAATCTACCTATATCTACTTTTTGTGTTTCACCGTTTGGGCTAACAACGAAAACAAAGTTGGATGACGAATACCTAGTAAATCCTCCCGACTGATTAATGTAATCAAACATTTTAGCATTTTCTTTAAAAATAACTGCACCCGGATTACCAACTTCGCCAAATATATAAACATTTGGAGTATATGGAGGTATATGGATTTTATCTCCATCGTTTAAGTAAATATTCTCTTGGAGATTTTCACTTAGCGCTGTGTCATCAAATTCTGTAATAATCCTTCCCACTGGATTAAATTCTTTTAGTTCTTGTAAGATATATGCAAATGAATTTCCAGATGTAGCCCCAGTAAGTGCGCTTGGATTACTAGCAATAAAAGTTATTAAACTTGAATAGGTTTTATCTGAAAAAGTTTGTTCAAGTTTTTTAACGCTATCTCTTTGCAAACTTCCACCAAATACATAGGCTGAACTTTTATAGCCTCCTGATCGGTTGATTAAGTCTAACATCCTGTCTTTAGATGAAATTGCATATTTCCCAGGAAATTTTACCTCGCCGGTAATTTCAACATATCCAATTTGCTCTTTGTAGGCATATACAGAGTCTAAATGTTTAATTTTAAATTCAGAAAATTCATTACTATTTAAATTAATTGTTTTAAAATCATTATCTTCGTATCTGACAAGATTTAAAAAATTGTTTCCAGATTCAATATTAAGACCGCCAGCAAATCGGATTAGATCTTGAATAGTTTCTGTGTCTTTAAGTTCAAAAACAGCAGTCTCGTTAAAGCCATAACCCGCTCTTACTAGATTGCCTGAAGGTTTTATATGAATTGAATCCCCTGACATCAAATGTGGAATATTTGATATATCTCCAAAGATAATTGCTTTATATAAATCAACTGAAATATCTTCCTTTCCTTCTCTTTTGATAACTATATCTCGTAAACTCCCGTTTTCTTTAACTCCACCAGCTATATTTAATGCTTGTAATATATTTGAATTTCCACTTAAAGTATAAATTCCTGGAAATTCAACACCTCCAGTTATCAATACATTGATATCTCTTATTTCAGCTAAATTAACAATAACGCCAATTCCAACCGACGAGTTCTCGTATTTACTTTTTATTAAATCAGTAACTTGCTCAAAATTTAGACCACTTACAATAATCTTTCCAATGTCTTTAAGCACAATTGATCCATCTCTAGCAACCTCAACTTTATATTTCTCACTTCTTGAGGAGCCATAAGTTTCTATATGAAAAAAATCGCCATAATCAACGATATAATTACTGCCAAAGTTTGGTTCATTTAATGGCATGAATGATGACTGCATTGTATTGAATAACCTGATTCCATATCTGTCTGATTTGCTTTTGATATATTCAGCTTTTTTGAATTTTTCCCAATCCTGAACTGTTTTGAGTTTGCTTAGTTCAGTAGATGGTCTTTTGGTAATACCATCTGACATATCATCTTTTGATTTCTTCATTTCAGACACAATGTCCCCTCTAACTGATTCAGGCAAGCTCTTAAGAAACTCGCTATCAATTCCTTCGATACTCTCGATAGCGCTTATAGATTGAGCATTTAAAGTATTGATTCCAAAAGACAAAAAGATAATTAAAATTACCTTTATTTTAATTTTTATCATAGTATCCCCATTTTCAAATAAATGTATTATATCAGTTAATAATTTTTTTTAATTTTATAGATGATTTAAATACGAATCTCTTAAAAGAGTTTATTTTATATTCTTTTTTTGTTCTTGGATTTCTGCCTATTCTTTGCGGAGTTTGTTTATATTCAAATGTTCCAAATTTATTAATCTTAACTTTACCAGTTTGTGAGTGTAATTTTATTAAATCAATAAAATTTTTTAAAAAAATCAAACTTTGATCTAATGGTTTGTCTAATTCCCTAGATATATTCTTAGCAATATTTCTTTTAGTTACTGACATTTTCTAAACCTGGAATTTCAACACTTTCAATATTTAAAGTATTTCCAATAATCTCACTAATTATCTCATCAACTTCTAAATCAGTTAATGTCTTCTCACACGATTGAAATATTAGCCTATATCCAATTTTGACAACTCCTAATTTTTCATTGTTGTAATAATCAAATATAAAAATATCTTTAACTTTGTTATTTTCAAAATTTTTAAAATATTTTTCTAGTTCGGAAATCATAGTAGGATTTTTTACTGCATATGAAATATCTCTATATGTAGATGGATAATCTGAGATTTCTTTGTATTTAACAAAATCTCTGTTAATTACAATAGAATCCATGGCGATATTATTTATTTGAATATTATCAATATTTATTTCAACATAAAATATTGGATGTTTTATTTTGGTATCAAGCTTATCTCTTTTAATTTCAACAATATTAATTTTTTCCTTTAAGTTGAAATTATTTAGCAGATCATTAAAGTAGTTTTTATCAATTTTTTTTGAAAATTCCCTATAATTTTTACCAAGTCTTCCAGAAGCGATAACACCTATAACTGTTTGCTTATTTTTTTTATTTGAATAAATATCTGAAATCTCAAATATTTTGATAGAGTCTTTCTGTCGTCTCTCATTAAACAAAATATTTTCGACTAAAGAATCTTTTAATGTTGTTCTCATAAAAGATTTATTTGAGTCAATAGGATTATCAATTGTTATCGAATCTTTAACCTTGTTATCAGTAAATGGAAAATTTATTACATCATAAAAACCTTTGTTAATTAAAAAAGTCTTTATTAAATCTTCTTTGCTGTGCTCGAATTTATCATTTTGATTCATAATTTCGAAAGGTTTTATTGGTATGTTGTCATAACCAATAACCCTCGCGATTTCTTCGGCTATATCATTCAAATGATTTATATCTGTTCTGAATGTTGGAATTTTTAGCATATTTTTTTCATACATAAATCCTAATTTTTTTAAAAAAATTTCTTTCTCTAAAACTGAAGTTTTATACCCCACAATTTGATCAATTTTTGCAGAATCAAATTCAATACATTTTTGTTCAATGTCCTTAAAGTTATAAGTCTTCATTTCTAAGGTTACTATTTCTGTATGATCCTCAATAATTTTTATAAATCGTCTTAGTACAGATTCATGACAATTATGATCTACACATCGCTCAAATTTATAGGCAGCATCCGATTGCAAATCGTACTTAATTGATTTTCCAATTATTGCTTCTGGCTCAAAAAACGCACACTCCACTAATGCTGTTTGAGTTTTCGTTGAGCATGCAGTCTTGATACCTCCCATAACACCAGCGAAGTTTATGACCTCATCATCTAAAAAAAATAACGAGTCACTGTTATTTCCAAGTAAATTTAATTTTTGCTTATGCAAAGTTTCAAATGAAACATCACTTGTATTTTTTTCTAGTGAAAGTTTGCCATTTATTTTTTTATAGTCATAGCAGTGGGTTGGTTGGCCGGTTTCATATGATAGATAATTTGAAACATCAGTAAAAAAATTTATTTTTTTATGAGATAGTTCTTTAAAATAATTTTCAAGATAATCTTTATATTCTGTAACGAGGTCTTTTATCTCAATTTTAAGAAAGGATATTTTTGGACATACGTCAATATCATTATTTTCAAAATCTAATTCAAGATTATGGATACTATCTTGGTAAATTTCAAAATCTCTATTAATTTCATAAAAGATACCTAATTCTCTTAAAATACCATTTAAAGATAGACAATCACCTCTATTAGGGGTAATTTCTATATCAAGAATGTCATTATCATATTCATTTTCATGACCCAGTTGATAAAGTCTTGATGATATTTTTTCAATAGTAGGTTTATCTTTTAAATTTCTAACTATATCTTTATATGATATTTTCATTTAAATTGGCTCAGAAAGTCTAAATTTGATTTATAAATTTCACGTATATCCTTAATTCCATGTTTTAACATAGCTATCCTCTCAACACCTAATCCAAATGCTAGCCCACTATATTTTGATGAATCAATTTTACAATTTTCTAAAACTATAGGATTTATAATTCCACATCCAAGTATTTCTAACCATTTTCCATCATCTGAGAGAATGTCTACTTCTGCCGATGGTTCAGTAAAAGGAAAGTAAGAAGGCCTAAACCTCAGCTCAACGTTATTTCCAAAAAGTGAATATATTATTTTGTAAATAAGATCTTTTAATTGAGCGAAATCAACATTTTTATCTACGTACATGCCTTCAACTTGATGAAACATTGGTAGATGAGTAGCGTCATCATCTTTTCTATACACTTTTCCGCCTGAAACAAGTGCAATTGGAGGGGTATTGTCAAGCATTCCTCGAATTTGTACAGGCGATGTATGAGTCCTTAGTAAACTACTTTTATTATCGACATAAAATGTGTCATGCATTTGCCTGGCTGGATGAGTTTTTTTTATGTTTAGCATATCAAAATTAAACTCCTCAGACTCAACCTCAGGCCCATCAATAATTTTAAAACCTAAGGAAAATAACAACTGTAATATGAAAGACTTCATATTGCTTACTGGATGAATGGACCCTACTTCGTTTAATATTTCTGGAGGTTTAATGTCATTAAAAGAAGACATTATAGTTCTTTTTAATTCATTGAAACTTCAACAACTTTTTTAAACGTTGAAGGATCATCTATTGCGATTTCAGATAAAATTTTTCTGTTAATCTTAATATCTTTTTTAGACATATTATTAATAAGGCTTGAGTAAGTAACATTTAAATTTTTTGATGCTGCGCTAATTCTTGTGATCCATAATGATCTAAAGGATCTTTTTTTAATTTTTCTATCTCTAAAAGCATATTGAAGAGATTTTATGTTTGATTGTTTAGCTGTCTTATATAATCTACTTCTAGCACCATAATGCCCTTTAGTCGATTTTAAGACTTTTTTATGTCTCGCTTTTGCTGTAACAGATTTTGTAACTCTTGCCATAATTATTTAATCAATCTTGATGCCATTTTTAATACAACACCATTTAATTTATTTAGTCCTCTATTGTGTCTTTTTCTTTTGGTAGACTGCTTAGTCAAAATATGATTCCTATTAGCACCTCGACTCTTCACAGATGTACCTGTTTTCTTAAAACGTTTTGAAGCACCTGAATGTTTTTTTAATTTATATCCCATTTTACAAAGCTATAAAGCATGTTATTTACTTTTTTTCAAAGGACTCAAAATCATTAAAAGTTGTCTGCCCTCTAAAGCCGGTTCTTGGTCGACTTGAGATATTTCTTCAAGCTCTTTTCTTAATTTATTTAATAAATCTAGTCCAAGATCACTATTTAGAATTTCTCTGCCTCTAAACCGGATGCTTATTTTAGTCTTATCTCCTCCAAGAATAAAGCTTTTAATCTTTTTTAATTTGACATTATAGTCAGCCACGTCTGTTGAGGGTCTGAATTTAATCTCTTTTACAGTGTGTTTTCTGGTTTTCGTATTTGATGTGCCAGCACTTTTCTTTTTTTCAAAAACATGTTTCCCATAATTGAGAATTTTACATACAACTGGATTGGCATCAGGGGGAGAGACTTGAACAAGATCTAAACCATCTTTTTCAGCCAACTCTTTTGCAGAATCAGTTTTTACAATTCCAACTTTTTTTCCAGAAGAATCAATCAACATTATTTCTGAAGCTGTAATCCTATCGTTTATAGGAAGAGACTTTTTCTTAGATATAGCGATAATAAAACCTGTTAATTAGTTAAAAAGAAAAGTACATAAGGAAGCTCAAAGAGCATTACATAGATTGAATGTGAGGTTATTCATAAATTTACAAAATTTTAAACTATAAATAAAATTAATTAAACAAATTTTTTGCTAAATATTATGGCTGTAAGTATTCTTTTTTCCACCCTTCATTGAGATACGTATATGTTTTTCTTTTGTTTAATCTGCTTTTGTGGCCTTCCCAAAATTCAAAATAATATGGTACAAAAGTGAATCCGCCCCAGTGACTAGGCCTTTTTAGTTCTGATGCTGAATTGTAAATTTTTAAAAAATTCTCTTTGACTTTAGTATAAGATTCTATTTTCATTGACTGTTTGGAACTAATTGCTAGAGCATTTTTCTTTCTATCTCTCTTTTCAAAATGTAAATCACTAAAATTTTGGTCTGTTTTTGAAATGCGTGCCTTAATTCTTATTTGAACATCAATATTTTGCCAATAAAACAATGCACTAATCTGTGGATGCTTAAAAAAATTATTTGATTTAGGAGATTCATAATTGCTAAAAAAGATCCACTCATCATTATTTATATACTTTAAATTTACATATCGTGATTCAACCTCACCTGTATTCTTATTGTAAGAACTTATGCATATAGCTTCTATGTTTTTTTGTTTTGTGCTCAATGCATCGTTGTAGTATTTAAAAAAATCTAAATAAGGCGGGCAGTTATTATTTTTTATTATTTCAATCATTTATTCATCACTATATATTGAAGCTCTTTCAATATCATTTTCGACGGTTTTCTCTCCATATTGAATCTCAATTATGTGGCAATTTTTATCAAATGGATTGATAATCTGATGCCATTTATTCACTGGTACATGAAATAACTCCTCACAATTGAGTTCTATTTCCTCAGAAGCCGCCTCATTATCTGTAACTCCATGTTTAACTATGCACTTGCCTTTACTAACAAACCAAATTTCATTTCTGTATTTATGTTTTTGAAAGCTTAGTCCTTTTCCAGAATCTACAACCAACTCTTTTATCCTTACAAAATCATCTTTAAAGAGATTATAAAATTTTCCCCAAACTCTTTCTTCAAAGTTATTAAAATAATCTTTTATAAGCCAACTTGAAGAATTGATTTTTTGAGATCCCCCCACATTAAATCTAAAATCAATACCAGATACACTTGTCTCAGGAATGTTTTCTTTATTTCTGTCACCACCATTACAAAAAATAATCTCATCATTTGGATACATTTTCTTAACTTTTTCCAATCCTAAAGAGCAACTTCCCAAATCATCATCATCAAAGTCAATAACCTCATCAACCATTCTTAGATTCTCGATTAATATCTTTCTTTCTTCAAATGCCATAAATGGCTTCCCTTTTTTATTAATAAGCCACTCATCGCTATTTAGGGCCACTATCAAACGATCGCCTAGTTTTTTAGCAGAATTTAAGTATTCGATATGCCCACTATGTAGAGGATCAAATCCTCCACTAACTACTATTACTTTCATTACTTTTTAAAAATTCATTTTTAATTGTTCTTATAAGTCCCTCTTCTAAGGAAAAAGGAGGTACAAAGCCAGTGGTATCAACGCTTGAAGAAAATTGAGTGGTTGATAAAAACTTCTTTATTCTTATTGAGCTTATTGATAATTCTTTTTTTGATATAAAAGAAATGAAATCAAATAATCTTCCAACAATCAAACCTACAAAGCCTGGCAGGAACATCCCAATACTTTTCTTTTTTAAGATCATACCTCTTGATATTAAAACCAAAGATTTCATATCCATATCAGGTTTATCCACATAATTAAACAAGTGAAGGCCTTTTTTAAGATTTAAACTAAATCTTATAAATGCTGCTACATTTTTGACATACGCCATTGATTTTATATTCTCTCCATTTCCAATCATTAAAAACTTTCCCGATGAAATTTGATTCAATAAATTATATACATTTCCCCTATTGTCTTCTCCAAATACAACTGTGGGTCTAATAATAATTAATCTCCTATTTTTAGAATCCTCCTTAAACCATTTCATATAAATTTCCTCAGCTAAAAATTTTGTCCGACCATAGTCATTAAAATAGTTTATATCTCCACTCTCATCTGTATTGGGTTTTGCAAATCCATAAACTGCAACAGAGCTAGTAAAAATAATGGTATCTATATTATATTTCCTAGCAGCATTACAAACATTTTTTGCTCCGGTTACATTAACATCGTCATATCTTGTTACTGGAAGAATATTATCTTTGTGCTCTGCAGCCAGATTAATAATGCATCTTGATCCATTAATAATATCGAGTGATTTGGATGAGACAACATCTAAATATTCATAATGCTGCGCAGTTTCTGGTTCAGCAATATCATATATTTTGTAATTAATATTATCTTCATCAAAGCAATTACCTAGATTTTTACCTATGAAACCTGATCCACCAATTATGGCAATACTATCTTTAAATTTTGTCATTGAAGTTCTTAATAAATTCTATATAAGTTCAAGAGCCTTTTTTATATCAATTGATTTTGAGACTAATATGTCCTCAGCAGCAAAAAGAACTTTCTTACCATTTTTAACTGCAAGCTTTAAAATATTTTCGGCTAAATCATAGTCTTGTTCAAAAATATCTAAACTAAAGGCAATGACTCCATCTATCTCATTCTCAAGAGGACCTAAATAATGTCTCAGAACAGGCAAATGAGAAAACACATAAATCTCTGACTCATTCCTTGTAATATTTATTTTTTTATCGTTCGCTATTCCAGCGCATAAGGTGAGTTGAGATTTGGCATTAACACCTTTACAAGAGTTAGAATATGAAACAAATCTATGATTTGATAAGCTGTTGTTTCTTTTGCTTGATGATTCTTTTTTATCCGTCTTGAACTGCTGGTTGTTTTGAGATTCAAAGTTTTCGAGATAATTATAATCAAAGTAATTTGAAATTGACTTAAACCCTAAGTCATCCTTTGACTCTAAAATTCTAAAATCGAAGGTTACTCTTGTTTTATCAGAAGTATTAACTTTAGCACCATGCAACATATCTGATTTAAAACACATTATTTGACCATAGTCTATTAGGATAGGTTCGCATATAGATTTAGAAACATTATTTATTTTTTCTAAATCATAATCAGAATTAACCAATTCCTCTAAAGTATCCAAAGATAATTTTCTATCTTTTGCCATATGTAATGTATTATTTTTATAAACTTTAGTTAATGGCATCCAAAAGCTAGTAGTAATTGACGAATGACCATACCAGGCATCACAGTGAAAACTCGTTGTCATATATTGAGGAGGTTGAATTCTTGCTGTTGGTGTTTTTTGAATCAAAGCTCTTTTATCATAAAATTTATCAATAATTTTTTTGCCAAGAGAGCAATAAATTTTTTGGAAATTATCACCTCTAAAAACTGAAAACATTCTCTGTCTAAGACTTTCAAAGTCCTTTGTGATTAAATTGGTTTTGTGAAGTTCACTCAATTTATTAACATTATCTCCATGTTCTTGAGACAAATAATCATTAAAATCATTAAGTATTAAATCGTAGAAATTAAACTCTTTTGTATCAAAGTCGATTACTCTTTTTCCAAGTTCTTTATCAATCAGATGCATTTATTTATATTTATTGTATTAAAAAAGTATTTTATCAAGAGTTTGAAAATATGTCTTTTTATCAAACTGTTTTAAAACCTCTTTTTTAAATTCGAAATTATTGCATTTAAACAATTCCAAGTTTTTTTCAAGAGATTTAGCAGCATCAGATGCTTTGCTTGAGTCTATAGCGAAACCAAAATCATATTTTTTAACATAATCTTTTAAGGGGTCTTTACCATTTGAGGAAATAATAACTTTAGCACCACTTGATAAATATGCAGCAAGTTTTGATGGGAATGCATAGCTGCTTAAAGATTTATTCATGCTAACAAGACCAAATCGTGATTGACTCATAACTTCCTTAATTTTATATCTTGGCACAGGATCATTAAATTTGATATTTAAATTGAGTTCATTTGATTTTTGTATAATTTTAGTTTTCTGGGTTCCATCTCCATAGAAAGATATATTCAGAGCTCTATGACATTTGACTTTTGATAACACATCTAAGAAATTCAATAATCCTTGGCTTGGTCCATGATTTCCAGCATACAAGATATCTATTTTACGACCTTCATTGCTTTGAGATTTTTTATAATCTAAATCAAAACAAAAATTTACTAATACAAATATCTTCTTTGCTATTTTATTTTGTTTATTTTTAGAAAAATAATTCAAAATTTCGTCTTTCATTGGGTCTGATAAAACTATGACTTTCTTTGAAAATAAAACTGTATATTTAAGATACTTTTTAAATAAAAATTTTAGAAAACTATTTTTTATTCTATATATAACATTATCTTGAAGAATGAATATTACATTTGATTTATTTATCTTAATTAAATTTACAAGGTTTATTATCAAACTTATAAGAGGCGGACCGCTAAAAACATAAATCAGATCAAAATTTTTTTTAAAAACTGTGCATTTAAGAGCTAAAACTAATACTTTTATGCTATTCAAAATCCTCTGAGTAAAAGAAGATTCTCTATCCACATTTGCAGTAAAATAATTAAATTTTACATTCTTATCAAACTTATTTTCCCAATATTTTTTATGATTTTTTTTTGCTCCAAATACAAGCTCAATGTCATGTCCCTTTGATCGGTGCCATTCAACATAATCTTTCAACATTAAAGGTTCTTCAGCCGCACCATCTTCTGGCCAAAAATATCTGTGAATTATAAGTACTCGCACTTAAGATTTTTTTTTCCAAATATTCTGATTTATATAATCTGTATAGCTATGAATTATTCTGACTACTTTCTGAGAGACTGGATTTTCTGAGTAATCAAAAACCATATTCAAAGATCTTTCGTCACCTCTTAATTGTTCTTCAAGAATTTCTATGCCCTGAAATATTCTTTCAGAATTTAAACCAACCATCATCACTGCTGCCTCCTCCATCGCTTCGGGCCTTTCATGAGCCTCTCTTATGTTTAGAGCAGGAAAATTAAGTATTGATGATTCTTCACTAATTGTCCCACTATCAGACAAAACAACTTTAGAATTAATCTGCAGATTATTGTAATCAAGAAAACCTTGAGGCTTTTCGAAACTTATGTTTTTATTTAGCTTGATTGGAGAATCATCAACTCTCTTTCGAGTTCTTGGATGTGTCGATACTATTACTGGCAAATTATATTTTTCTGAAATTCCATTTAAACAATTCAACCAATTTAAAAAATTATTCTCATTTTCTATATTTTCCTCTCTATGACAACTTACAAGGAAGTATTCATATTTATTAAGATTTAATTTTTCAAGTATATCTGATTTATTTATTGAATCTCTGTGAAAATTGATAACCTCATTCATTGGGCTGCCAGTTTTTATAACTAAGTCAGCAGGTAAACCCTCTTTAATTAAATATTCTCTGGCAATTGAGCTATAAGTTAAGTTTATGTCAGCAATATGATCAACAATACGCCTATTAATCTCTTCAGGCACCCTCATGTCAAAGCATCTGTTACCAGCCTCCATATGGAAAGTGGGTATTTTTCTCCTCTTGGCAGGCAATATTGACATACAGCTGTTAGTATCACCTAAGACAAGTAAGGCATCTGGCTGATGTTTATTTAAAAGTTTATCAGTTTTCACAATTACATTTCCAATTGTCTGAGAGCTTGAATCTCCAGCAGCTTCAAGAAAAAAATCAGGCTCCCTAATGCCTAAATCCTTAAAAAAAATCTCATTCAATTCATAATCATAGTTCTGTCCAGTGTGAACAAGAGTGTGGTCACAATGTTTATCTAATTTGTAGATAACCCTCGAGAGCCTAATTATCTCTGGTCGAGTCCCAACAACTGTCATTACTTTAAGTTTATTCATTATCTACCTCATAAAAATAAGTATCTGGATTTTTTTGATCATATATTTCATTTGCCCATAATAGAACAATCATTTCATCATCACCTACATTTTTTATATAGTGGGCCCAACCAGGAATACTTTCAACAATTTGAGGCTTATCTTCAGAAGTAATAATCTCAAATTTTTCTTTTGAATCTAAAGAGTAAAACTTAAAAAAGGCTTTTCCTTTTATTACAAGAAATTTTTCTATTTTTGTGTGATGATAATGGTTGCCTCTTGTAATCCCAGGTTTTGAAGTCAGATAAGAAAATTGACCGACTTGATTATTTTTTAAATATTCTACAAAAAGTCCCCTTTCGTCCTCATTCGATTTAAGGTCATATACAAACTTTTTCTGTGGTAAATAGCTTATATATGTTGAATAAAGTAATTTATCAATACCAGTGCCAACATCTTCTACAAATAAATTTTCTCTTGAATTAGCAAAATATTTTAATTTTTCAGAAAGCTGTCCTAAAGTTATTTTATGAACAGACTTTACAGCTTTAAAAATTTGATTTGAATGTTTTTCATCTAATTCAGCAATGAGCTGATCAATAACGTCATCTATGTATACTAGATTAAGTTCTTTATCAAAATCATTAATTTTTATAGGTTTATTATTCGCTAGTGAATGACAAAAAGTTGCTACCACAGAGTTGTAATCTGGTTTACACCACTTTCCAAATACTCACGGAAACCTGAAGATTGAGATTTTGTGATTAGAATTATTCTCTAAAATAGATAAAATTTCATTTTCAGCTTTTAACTTACTTCTTCCATAAGCGTTGTCAAGCTCAGCCTGAACAGTTGATGAAAAAACTAAGTGTTTTTTTTCATTTGATTTTGATATTAAAATAGAGATCTCCTTTGATAGTTCATAGTTATTTCTTTCAAAATCTGAGACATCTTTTGGTCTATTTTCACCTGCTAAATGAAAAATGATATTTGATATTTTAATTTTTTCTCTTAGATCCTCTGATGAATCTCCTTTGTTATATTCATAAATTTTATAATTTGGATTTAATGTTAGATGAGATTTAAGGTTTTTTCCTATAAAACCTCTACTTCCAGTAATGAGAATGTTCATTTATTCTTCAAATTTAGCAGCTATATTTCCCTTTTGGATTTCTACAAGCGTAGTTAATTTTAGAAGTAATTTTTCCATTTCCGAGATATTTAATCTTTGGGTATTATCAGAATTATATTCAACAGAATGATCAAACTTAGATTCACCTTCATCAAGATATTTTTCATAATTTAAATCTCTTAAATCAGGAGGAACTCTGTAGTAACCTTCTAAATCCTCAGCATGTGCCATTTCTTCTTTACTTAAAAGGACCTCATATTTTTTTTCGCCATGTCTAGTTCCGATGATTTTTAACTCATGATTAGGTTTATTCAATAAATTTGTTAAAGCTTCTGCAAGTATCTGAATAGTTGCAGCTGGTGACTTCTGAACAAAAATATCACCTGGTTTTCCGTTAGAAAAAGCAAAAAGAACTAATTCAACCGCATCTTCAAGCGTCATCATAAATCTTGTCATATCTGGATTTGTAATTGTAAGAGGCTTGTTAGCTATTATTTGTTCAGTAAACAAAGGTATCACTGAACCTCGCGAGGCCATAACATTTCCGTAACGAGTGCCACATATAATAGTATTTTCACTATTTCTAGATTTTGCAACAATTACCTTTTCCATCAATGCTTTTGAAATACCCATTGCATTTATCGGATAAACAGCTTTATCGGTGCTCAAACAAACAACTTTCTCAACATTATTTTGAATAGCTGCCTCTAGAGTATTATCGGTGCCTATGATGTTTGTTTTTACTGCTTCCATTGGATGAAATTCACATGAAGGAACCTGTTTCAAAGCAGCTGAATGAAATGCATAGTCAACTCCAATCATTGCGTTATTTATAGAATTAAAATCTCTTACATCACCAATATAAAACTTTAATTTTTTATTTTTATATTTTTTTCTCATATCATCTTGTTTCTTTTCATCTCTGCTAAAAATTCTTATTTCTCTAATATTTGAATCTAAAAATTTTTTAGCAACAGCATTGCCGAATGAGCCTGTACCACCAGTTATCAACAAGATTTTATCTTTAAACAAATCAGAATTTGACATGGATATTTACTCTCCCTCTATTTGTGAGGAAATATATCATTTTTTATCTATTATTTCTTCTATAACTGACGAAAGTTTTTGAATGCCTAATTCTGATGAAAAATTATTTTTAGCAAATTCATGTCCATTAATTGCAGTTTTCTTTAATAGATTATGGTCATCTAACAATGATTTAATAGCATTCTTTACATCTAACTTACTCTTAGGTTTTATGATTATTCCATTTTGGTTATTTTCAATAAAATCTGCTATTACTCCAACGTCAGAAACTATTATAGATAATCCTGCAGACATTGCTTCAATCATTGAGTTTGGAAAACCTTCAGCCCATGAAGGCAAGATGAAGATATCACTATCAGCCAGAAGTTGAAATAATTCTTTATTATCAATCCAACCACTTAATTCTATAAAATTATCTAAATTATTATTTTGAATATATTGTTTTGCTTTTGGCATGGCATTTCCATCCCCTGCAAAATTTAAATTAAATTCATATCCTTCATCAATCAGTTCTTTGGATGCTTCCAATAATTCAAAAACGCCTTTAAATTCCTCAAGCCAACCAATAAATAAAAGTTTTTTAACAGTGCGATTTATTTCATAATTTCTATTGGATCCAATTAAAATGAGCTCTTTTGTTGCAGTCCAATTATTAATTATTCGTATATTACTCTCATCAAAACCAATAAAATCAATTGCATAGTTTTGCCACTTTTCTCCTTGACATAAAAAAATTGAAGCTTTTTTGAACAAAAATCTTATTAGAAATTTCATGAAAAATGAATTTTGAGTTTGAGTCATTAAGTTGCCTGCTCTAGGAAATATCATTGTTTTACATCTAAAAAACGAACAAATTAAACACATAAAGCCTTTTTCAACAGCTCCAAAACCGTCAGAAATAAAAATTAAAGCAACCTTAGGTCTTTCAAAGATTAGATTAAAAAACAACAAAAATATTCTTTTTAAAGCAAAGAGGAATCTTATAAATATATTAGGCGGAGGATTTGATTTTTGAGAGGAGTCAATTTTTAGAAGGTTAAAGGTATCGGCAATGGATGAATCTAAAATTAATTTGCAGGATTTAAGGATTCCGCCATATATCTTTTTGTTGTTTGATGGAAATGCTCCAACAATAAGCAATTTATCTTTATTCAATTTTTGAGATATTTTTAATAGTGCTTTTTATGGATGTAAACTTATAGTCTCCAACAATTTGATTTAATTTTTTGTTATCGCCAAAATGAACTAATAAATCGTGACTTCTCATTCTTTTTTCTTCACTCACAATAGCTATTTCTTTTCCGGATAACTTTACTAGTGAGTTAAGAATATCTGAAATTGAAACTGCCACTCCAGTACAAATATTTACAACTTCTCCATAAGCACTTTTATTATTTATTAACTTCCACATTAAATTAATAACATCATTTACATCAATGAAATCTCGTTTGGTATTTAAGTTTCCAGTCTTGAGAACACCCTTTTTCGATATCATTGATATTTGTCTGATGAAACTACCTAAAGCTAAGTGATTCGGCATTTTTGGCCCAATTACATTAAAAGGCCTAACAACGATTAGGCTCCTATCTGGTTTCTGCCAGTTTATCGCATGAAGGGTTTGTTGATATTTTGTTTTACCATATATTGTTTCAGGCCTCGGTTTTAAGTTTTCTGATATTGGCAATTCTGAGTCAAATACTCTCCCATATTCTGCTGCGCTACCAGTAATAAGAATTTTTGTCTTATTTTGCATTTTATTTATTTCAATAGCATCCAAGAGAAATTTTGCAAAATCTACGTTAACTAATTTACTTTGATTATAATCATCAGATGTATTAGATTCTCCAGCAAGATGAAATAAATAATCCGGTTGAATTTCTGAGATATGATTATTTATCTTATCAGTGTTATTGATATCATCTAAATATAAAAGATTAATATCATCAATCTTATTTTTTCCAAGATTAAATATTTCAAAATCTGTTTCGTGATTATTTTTTAAGAAGCTGACAAGATGACTACCAAGAAACCCTCCAGCCCCTGTTATTAGGACCTTCATGAATCCGGTAGAAATATTTTTTTATTTTTAGAGAAAGTTTCAACGGCCTCTTGGTAATCATCAACTCGCCCAATATCCAACCACTTACAATCCTCTTCATAACAAAATACTTTGTTTCCATTATTTTTCAACATCATCATTAGTTTTGGAATGTCTAAATATTTGTTTTTTACAATTAATCCTTCAAGAGATTTTTTATTAAAAACATTGATTCCCATACTGACTTTATAATTGTATGTCGGCTTTTCTATATAGGATTCGAGTTCAGAATTATCATTAAATTCTAAAACACCAAAGTCAATATTAACTGTTCTTGGAAAAGTAGAAATTGTTGCTGCTGCTCGCTCGCGTATGTGAGCTTCATAAATATTTTTAAAATTTATACTTGTTAAAAGATCGCCATTTAAAACTAAGAAATTTTCTTCTAGATCTTCATAAACCAGTCCAATAGGCCCTGCAGTACCTAAAGGATCTTTTTCGAGAGAGTACTTGATAGAAATACCATAATCAGTGCCATCTTGAAAATAAGCCTCAATCATATGACTTAAGTAACCAACTGCCATAATTATCGAAGTTACTCCAAATGATTTAAGTTGTTTAACTAATATCTCAAGTATCGGAATATCATCAATTGGCATGAGAGGTTTTGGTAAATTTGCAGTATAAGGCCTTAATCTTGTGCCTTTTCCTCCTGCTAATATTAATGCTTGCATATTAAATACTGTATGAGTCTGTCTTGAATAAATCTATGTTTGTCTCTACGAATTTTATTGTCTTTTCAAGACCTTCTTGAAAAGAAATTTCTGGTTGCCATTTTATAAGATCAGCTGCTTTTTTATTGTCGCTTATGAGATGAATTACTTCACTGTTTTTTGGTCTTATTCTAGAATTTTGAGATATGATTTCCTTTTTAATATTCATAATATTCATAATTAATTTTGCAATTTCTCCAATACTTGCTGCTTTTCCATATCCAAGATTTATCACTTCTCCATGATTATTATCATTGTTAGCTGCACATATAAATCCATTTGCAGTATCATCAACATAAGTGAAGTCTCGAACAGGTGAAGTATCTCCAAGAGAAATTTCTTTTTCGGTTAAAAGCTGAGATATGATTGTTGGAATTACAGCTCTTGTGGATTGTCTTGGTCCAAATGTATTGAATGGTCTTACAGTTATGACTGGTAAATCAAAAGAATTAAAATAACTTTCTGCTATTTTATCTGCTGATATTTTTGATGCTGAGTATGGTGATTGACCTTGAAGAGGATGTAGTTCATCAATAGGAGTATAAATTGCAGAACCATAAGTCTCAGATGTTGAAGTATTCACTACTAAATCAACATCATTTCTTCTAGCAGCTTCCAAAACATTTACTGTCCCTTCGATATTTGTCTTAACATAACTGAGAGGTGCTTCATATGAATACGGAATTCCAATAAGTGCAGCTAAATGAAATATAACATCATGATCTTTGGTTTTGGAATTCATAAAACTTGAATCTTCCACATTGCCTTTTACGATTTGAAGAGAATCCTTTTCATTTTTATCTAAAAATTCTAAATTTGACCAATCGCTTCTTGAGTTGTAATGAAGCATTGCTGTAACATTTGCTCCATTTTTAAGTAAGTGTGAACATAAATGGCTTCCAATAAATCCACCAGCGCCAGTTACAAAAACATTCTTTTTATTCAAATTCATTTCTACTTACTCCCTTTTCAAAATGATCTTTATACCATTTTACAGTATTCTTAAGCCCATCTTTCAATAAAACTTTGGGTTGATAAGCTAGCTCTCTTTTAGCCTTTGAGATATCTGGGCACCTCCTGCCTATTGATCCTGAATGTGCCTCAGCAGGTATATATTCACCACGAAAATTAAGTATTTTACCAACCCCTTTTATTAGTTCTTCGATTATGATTTCCTCTTCAGTTCCAATGTGGAAAATTTCATGATTATTTGAGGAAACCTCCATTGATCTGACTGTTGCTTCAATTGCATCAGATACAAAACAAAATGATCTAGTGTGGTTATTTCCATACATCATAAAAGGATTTTCTTTATCAACAACGAATCTCTCTACTAAATTAGGAATTACATGTTTAAATCCCATTCTTGGTCCATAAACATTGTGATATCTTAATATTACACAATCAAAATTATATTCTCGGGAGTAATTTAAAAATGCGGACTCAGCTAATATCTTCGAAGCAGCATATGAAAATCTTGGATTAGAAATGTCTGATATTGAAAGAGGAACATCTTCAGAAGTTGGTATTTTATATCCAAAACTCTCAATAGAACCTGCATAATTTTCACTGGTTGACGTATATATAACTTTTCCAATTTTATTATTTTTTGCCCATTCTAAAAAATTGATTGTCAATAAGGTATTGACTCTTATTACTTTTGAAGAATTTTTAATTGCATTCTCAACTCCAACTATAGATGCCAACATGTAACATTGATCGTAGTAATCATCTAAAAGAGAATAAGAATCTTTATCTGTAAAATCAGCATTAATAAGCCTAATATTATTTTTTTTTATAAAATTTTTAAATTTTTTGTCTGACCTTCCCCTGAAAAAATTATCTGCAATAGTAATGTTATATTTATATTCCGAGACAAGATGAACTAGCAAGTTATAACCAATAAATCCTGCTCCTCCAATAATAAGAACTTTCTTATCTTTTTTTAGATCATTCAAAGATCGCCCCTTCCAATTACACAAACCTTTGAAGAATTCTGTAATCTTTTAATATCTTTATCCGTTAAAAGACCTATCGAATCATAAATTAACTTTGGTCTTGCAAGTATTAAATTATCGATAAATTTTCTTGTTTTAAACTTTGAGTGGCCTGCTGAAATTACAACAACATCAAATTCTTGTGTGAGCACCTCTCCTAGATGACTATGAACTTGTATTTGTTTTTCTGCCCAGAAGTTTACATATGGATCATGCGCATAAATCTTGCATCCAATTTGAATACATTCATCATAGAATAAATTTACTGGGCTAGATCTGGTATCACTCACATCTCCTCTATAAGTTATACCTAGAAGAAGAACATTTTTATTTTCTACTTGTTCAAAGTATTTAGAGATTAAAAAATTAAATGCTGATTTTGGCATCATGTTATTTATAAAAACACTTCTTTCGCTAAAATCTAAGTTTTTTGATGAAGAAAAATGCTCTTTAAGAGACCAATTAGCTAATAACGGATCCTTAGTTAAACAATATCCACCTACGCCTAGTCCTGGAGACATCATATTGTTATGAGTTGGTCTTAATTTTATTGCATCAATAATTTCAAAAAGATTAACTCCAGATTCCTCCGCAAATCTTGACCATTCTTCAATAAAAGCAATATTGACTGCTCTATACGAATTTTCTAAAACCTTTGATATTTCTGAAGCATTTGTTGAACTAAGTCTGGTTAGTGGATATTTGTCTGTAGATATAATTGTTTTCAGAAAATATTCAATTGCATTAGCACTTTTTTCATCGATTCCAGAATACACTCTATAAAAATTTTGAATTGAATCAATATAGTTTTCACCTGGCATCACTCTCTCAGAAGAATGTCCCAATTTAAAGCTTTGATTTGATAGACCCCTTTTCTTTAGTCCAGACTTAATTATCCTATTTACTATTTTTTTTGTTGTTCCAGGGGGGACTGTAGTTTCAACTAAAATTATTAAATCTTCTTTACATTTATTTGCAATTGATTTGATAGCATTTTTAAAATTTGAAAGACTAACATCATATTCTAAGATATCATTTTTATTCGATTTCTGTATCTGAACATCTAGACCAACATCAACAATAATTACATCTGCAAGTGAATAAACATATTCATCGCAAGTAGCGTAAAGGTTACCTTTATGCAATGCATTTCTATAGAACTGCTCTATTTTAGGATCTTCAGCAATTAATGGAAAATCTCCATCATTAATTGACTGAATTTTCCAAAAAGTATTTTTATCCGGCAGATCTATTCCTATTACTGCATAATCATCCTCAATAGCATTTGCACATACAACAGCCATTACTGAACCGACATAACCTAAACCTTGAACAACAATTACTTTTTTACCAATATTTTGCAATAGAAATTCATTAATATTATCTTTATCATCAATCTTTTTAGGTATTTTGTATGATTTATTAGTAATTGGACTAATCGATAATATGTCCTTAGATTTTTCATTACTTTTCATTTTTAATCCAGAATCGTATATATTTTAACAGCCTAATTTATCAATGAGAGATATTTTTTGGTCATTAAATCTAGATTAAACTCTTTATCGGCAAATTCTCGAGCAGATTGTATAATTTTAACTCTATCACTTGGAGAGGTCTGATTTAACTTTTCTATAGATTTACATATAGATTTTGGACTTTTGGGATCGCATAAATATCCTCTTTCATCTTTCCCTAAAATTCTTGGATGGTCACAAACAGATGATGCAACTACAAAACATCCATAAAACATAGCCTCACAAATTACATTAGGCAGTCCCTCATAAATACTCAAATGCAATAGTGCATCGCTGTTTTTATAATATTTCTTTACATCATCCACCAAACCAAGCCATTTCCAATGATTTGAAACTTCAATATTTTCTTTCAGATAGTCCTCCATCATTTCTCTCATCAAAATTGATTTTTTTTCATTTTCATCTCTACCAATCCAACTTACATTAGGCAGCCATTTGTTTCTTTCATAGAACATAGATAGTCCTTTTAAGAGATTCAATCCATTTTTTGGATATGCAACTCTTCCAACTACAATAAGCTCTTTGATTTTTTCTTTATTGTGTTTTGAAGACAAATCTAAAGACTCAGGAGTATGGTTATAGCCGTTCCATATTGGATAAATTTTTTTGGCTCTTCCAGGTAGTTTTTTCATTAGTTCTCCTTCATGAAAGCTATTTGGAACAACCTTATATGCATATAATGTTGTAATATAAAAAAGGATTTTCTTGAAAAAAGATACCGGTGCTAAAGAGGAGCTTTCTTCGCAAACTATAAATTTTATGTTCCTTTTTCCTATTAGTGCTAAAAATGAATAAATACTAGGAGTATGCATTGAACTAATAACTACATTGAAGTCATCAGAAATTGTACGTCTAAGACTTAATAAAACTTTTTGAGAAAAACCTCTTTTTAACTTCTTAACTTGATGGATTTTTACACCACATTTTGTTAGTTGTTCTTTAAAAAAATCGTCAGATGATTCATTATATGTAAATATTTGTACATTATTTCCAGCTCTTGAAAGGCCTATGGCTAATTCAGTTTTAAGCTTCTGTGCGCCCCCAGTTCCAATAGAATCAATAACAATGAGTATTTTCATCAATTAGATAGTTTGTAATTAGATTTTCCAGAATTATACAAATATGTAGCAATAATATATGCAAGTATTAACCATACTATTTTTTCAGACAAAGCTTGCAAAAACATTATGTATGCAACGACAGATGGTATTAAAAGAATCGGAAGAAGTTCGTTATTATCTTTGTAGAGCTTGTAACCTGTGTAGAAGCATCTATATAAAAAAATGGTGTAGAAAAAAAGTCCAATCAAACCAGAATATAATACTACTTCAAGTATTACATTGTGAGGACTTTCTACAAACCCAAAAAAATCTTGAGAAATTTTTTCAAAGCCAGATATGCCGTTTCCAAATATGAGATTCTCTTGAATTAGGGAGAAATACCCTATCCAGAGAAAAAATCTTCCATTTTGAGTGCCAAAGTCAGCTGCACCAGTCCTTAAAAATCTGTCGACAAGCACCTCTGATTGCATTGCAAATAATACCAATGGTACTGCAATAATAGTCAAAATTGAAAGACCAGAAACAATTGCTATCATCTTATATTTTGATGCGAGAATTCGAGCAAAGAACCATACTAATAAGGCTAAAAATGGAACAGAGATTGCTGTTCTAGACCCTGTCTGTAAAATTGCATAAAAAATAATAGGCAGACATATAAAAAAGGTAGCTTTTTGAATTTTGCCATAACCAAATTTTCTTTGAAAAATAAAAACGCATCCAATAGCAAGGGCACTTGCTAGTTTTATCCCTAACTCATTTGGTCCCGAACCGTAAAACATTACTCTACCTGGTCGGAGTCCTTCATCAGAAATTTCAGTTCCAATACCTAGAATTAGCATTACAGAACCAAAAAATGCACTATAAAAAAAAGCAAAAAAAGCCTTCTCAATTACTTTATTATCTTTCTTTACATGATTAATTATTATAAAAAAAATACAGACGTTTAAAATCATTTGGAAATCGAAAATCTTTGCAGAGAATTCATTAACATTTACTAAGCTTACTAATGAGAGATATATGATAAATACAAGTAAAGGCCAAATAAAATACAGATTATTATTAAGTCTTACAAGATTAAGAATGCTTGGCATTACAATAGATATATAGAATATTCCAGTAAAAAATGAGACGGATCCAAGTCCAAAAATATTAAAACTCTCAAAAATTATAGAAAAGAAATAGCAATATAACGCAAAGTTTTGAATGCTTAGTAGATTGATACTCAATTTAAAATTATTATTATGAACAGTATTCATAGAACTGATATTTTAACAAAATATATTGAGTATTGTGTTTGTTCAAAAATGTAAATATCATAATGACTAACTTTGGAGGACATAATTATTAAACTAAAAAAAATCCTTATAGAAAATTTAAAAAAAATTGCATTTAAATATCTTAAATTAGGTAAGCCAAATTACGTATATTGTGTTGAGCCAGCTCAGCTTGCTGCAATAGTGAATGAACTATCAAGACTAAAAGATGTAAAAGCAAATATCGCCGAGATAGGAGTTGCGCGAGGTCTTACAACTCGATTTATATGCGAACACATTGTTAATGAGGAAATGCAAAAAAATCTTAAATTTTTTGCAATTGACACTTTTGATTCTTTTACAGATGAAGATTTGGACTTCGAGGTAAAAAATAGAGGCAAAATTCTCAATGATCTTAAAGGATTTGAATATAACGATTTTAATGTTTGGAAGAAGAATTTTGAAAAATTTCCTTTTCTTGAGGCAATCCAGTCAGATTGTTCAATTGTTGATTATGGTAGATTGGGTCCACTAAAGCTAACTTTTCTTGACGTAGATTTATATGTTCCTACATTAACTACACTTGAAAAAGTTTATAAGGCAACAATTAGTGGTGGAGTTATATTGGTCGATGATGTGAGGGAAAATCATACTTATGATGGTGCATATGAAGCCTATAATAAATTTTGTGGTGAAAATAATATCCCGAAAAAAATAATTGGGAACAAGTGTGGTTTAATAATTAAGCCATAAATCTTATCTAGTAAAGACTTATTTTATTAAATTCAGATCCAAAAGCATCAGCATATTTCTCCAATGATGTAAGAGAACCCAAGAGTTTTTTTTTCTCATATAACATTTCAAGTTCAATTATTGCTTTATCATCACAAATACTAATCGAATCAGGAGCTATGTCTTGAAAAATTGAGTACAACCTGTTTTTTATATTTTTATTTACAAGAAAACTCGCATGAAGCTTAATTACTCCTCCATTTGGCATATTATCTATTAATTTTTGTAGCATATTTTTCCATTGATTTTTCTTGAGCCTTCTTTCGGCACATGTCAGACCAATTGTTTCAGTCCCAATTAAAATTGGATTATAGAACTGCTTTAATTCAATTAAGTTATCCAGAATGTAAAGCTTTTCCTCAGGAGCCTCTGGAAAGGCATCTGGTAATATGCCAATGAATGCGTCTGCATCGTTTCTGTACATATCTTTTAGATTTTCTGCATTGACAGCATTATGCCTTTTTGACTTATCCGGAGAAAAAGGTTTCGAAGGCCTATAAGTTGCTTGCCCTTCTTCGATATATACATGTCCCATACAATTATTTGAGCTCACTAATTTTCCTACTGAAGGGAGTATAGGTGATTCTTTAAAAGCCCATGAAGAATACAAAATAAATTTTTTATCTTTTCCTATTTTATTTAGAATTTTCTTTGAATTTGGATAACTTTTGAATATTTTAAACATAATTTTATTTTTAAAAGATTCGTTTATGGTCATTTTATTGAATTCCATAATAGATAAGTCAGTATTTCTTAAGGAGACTGTTAAAATATTTGATTCTTTTAATTTATATGTTTCCTTAATTAGTCGAGAGACAGAAGCAACAATAGGATTAACAACTAAAAAGACATGCATCCAGTTATTATTATTAGCTGAAGATATTATTTCAGGCATTTTTATTTTTTCATTGACCATAATTTCTTATTTTTTATATAGCATATAAATAATATTATTTAATGTTTTTTTAAAATAAAAAATTGTCCAAAAATAAATGCCATACAATGAATTAAGGAAATTTTTAGTATTTGTTTCATCGAAATTTATATCACTTAAAGATATTATTTTTGACGATGAGCCATCCTCTTCTAGTTTTTTTGATAATTGACTAAACTCATCATCTGTCATCGTATCTGGATGCAAGCATACAGTCCAAACTCCGAATTTTTTATTTTTTAAATTCCAAATTTGTTGAGGTATAAAATGAAAATTATTTTTATAATATGGAAATAAAGCTATTCCGTCACTCACAATTCTAATTTCTGTTGATTCATAAAGAGCTTGTAAAGTGTTGTTATCAAAACTATGTGAAGGTGCTACCCATACTGTTGGCAATATCCCATTATTCTTAAATATATTTAAAGATTTGCTTATCTTAGATTTTTGATCTTCAAGATTCAATCCTGCAAACTCACTTCTATTATAAAATGGAATTATTAAATTATCTTTTGCTACGTCATGATATAAATGCTGATAGCCATGCATTGCAATTGACCAGCCTTTTTTACTCCAATCATTTACCTTATTCCAAAAACCACTATCTTCATTATCATATTTTATATCAGGATCTTGATTATCAGGTGTTACTGCGACAATGGGCTTAATGCCATGTTTATCAAATAAACTCTCAATTAAATTCCATTTCTCTCTGTTAGAAAAAGCAGTTGCATCATCTAATCTAAAAATATATTTAGCAGACATATATATTTTTCATTAAGATTTGAGGTTATTAAAATATTTGAGCATTGCAGCGGTCTTAATTTGAAGGCTATCAAGACTGGACATTTCAATGTGTGCTATTTTATCTCCAAAAAGAATATCTGCTTTTAAAACTTCCCACCAAGTAGCAATTATTGATCCATTGAACCTATAGAGCCTTTCTTTATCAAATGTTAGGTCTTGGAATCTACCCCTATTTATTATTTCAAGACCATTTCTTCCATAATTAAACATTGGCTCTCTTTCCTCCTGAACAGATACCACACTATCGCTTTCTGTTATTCTTAAAACATTTAAAGCATTATCGATGTGTTTATGATTTCTGTTGATTGCGTGTAAACTCAAAAACATGACGATATCAGGAAATAAGTTATTTTTTTCTGAATATTTTTTTCCAGCAATTAACATAAAATCTTTGATTGGTACTCCTTGTATTTTTGCATCTTTATCTCTTAATAATCTTATATGAGAAGGTACTTTGCCATCTTTTTCTAACTTCTTTGCAAAATTTAGAACTTTCTGACTTTCAGACGAAACAATGATTGAATTAATTTTCTTTGACATAGATGCATTTTTAATTGCAATTTCTAAAATAGATTTTCCATTAATCTCTTTAAAAGGAACATCTTCAAAATCAGGATAAGATTCTTTCACTGGGATAACAGCTAAGGTGGTAGGTTTATAATCTCCTTCCAACTTATTGCTAATTTGCTCAAATATCCTTGATCTTGCTTGTAAAAGCCTCTTGCTGTCTCTACTCATAGATTCACCATGTTGACGGTAATAAAAAATAGGGGCCTGTATATTAGTTGCGCCTATCCTATCAGCGAGTTTGTACCATAGATCCCAACCATCTTGGGCATTAACATCTTCTGAGTATCCTCCTGCATTCTTAAGAGCCCTAGTTCTGAATAAAGTGCAAGCGCCATGCGGCGGAAGTTGACCTGTTTGATCTTCATCTACAATTCGTTGTCGAAATTCTACATCTAAGATTTTTCCATGTGCATCTGTATAGTAGTAATTTCCATAGACTAAGCCAGCATTTTTAGTAGCCTCTAATTTACTTACTAAAAGAAACAAAGCAGACTCATCCAGCCAATCATCTGCATCAAGTCTCATCATATATTTACCGTTAGCAATGCTTAAGACTTCATTAGCTAGTTTTTGAAGGCCCTTTGGTTTTTTGTTTTTAATAAAAGTAATTTTATTTGGGTCTATCTTTGAAATTTTTTTTGCAATCTTAGAAGTATCATCTGACGACCCTTCATCAATTATAATTAGCTCCCAGCTTTGATAAGCTTGGTTAATAACACTCTCAGCAGCTTGACTTAAAAAGTTGCCGTAATTTCTACATGGAATGTATATTGTTACTAGCGGTAGTTCTTTTGTCATTAATTATCAGCTAGATGCCTAATAAATTATTTTTATGAATGTTTCTTCCTAAGTTGACCATAATTCTAAATTCTTCTGGTGTTGCACTTAGACCATGATCTCTAATTGTGGTGTCAGATTTATCTAGAGTAAAATGTTTCTCTATAACGGTTGCACCCCTTGCAATTGCAGTTAATACGATCTCTATCCCCGCGCTATGATCCGAAAAACCATCAATATCAATAACGTTAAAATTTTTGGGAAGTTCTTTAAGGTCCCATGGATAAGTTGGATATAAAGATTTGCACCACATATAAGTTATATTGTCATATTCTTTAAATGGAAGTTCATCTTTGTTCCACATACCCAAAGATAAAAATGTTTGTTTGCCTTCTTTTAAAATTGATTCAACAAGCGCAGGATTGTCTATAACAGTTCTACTAGCAATCTTATATCTATTGAACTGAACATGCTTTGATAACTCAAAACCCTCATCAGTGATAATTGAAGCCATGAACTCTATGTCATTATATTTACAAATTTCACTTATTTTTTTTAGATCATCTGGAGTTATGTGGTTAATCTCATCTGGATTTGCCCTCCAACCAAGTTGAAATTTTGCAATATCAGCTCCAGCCCACTTCGCTTGACGAACTAGTTCATTACACAAATCTAGATTTCCATTATGATTCATGCCTATTTCTGCAATAAACAACATACTAAAAATATTATAACCTCATTTATTTCTGATATCCCTAAAAAAGGTATTGATTGTATCTAAAGAGATAGAATTTATTGAACCATCTGAAAAATTAATAATTCTTTGAATTAATAAAGAGTCTTCATGGGTATCTAACGCAATTTTTTTTCCTTTTATAAAACTATATTTGTAATTTTTGTACTCGTGATATTGTTCTTCATTAAGATTGTCATATAGCCATTTTGTAACATGCTCCTTGTGTTCATCTGAACTTATTTTATTGTAATAAATATCTTCATAAAATTTAGTTTTTAAGATCTCAACACTCATGCCATATGGAAAAGTTCTTGAAGGAACATTCGTAACGAAGTTTTTACTTTGATCCAAGCTAATTTGAATCATCTCCTTTAAACTTTCAACATCTACAAAAACATTATCTCCATTTATTCGTACAAAATAATCCCAATTGAAATGATTAGAACAATCTATTAATCTTTTTGCGACGTCATTTAAACTACCACGAAGAAAATCAAAATCATTTTTATGACAAAAGTCACAAATTATGTCATCACTCTTTTCGGAAGAAGTCGCAATAACTATTGGAATATTTAAAAAATTTTTTCTCAATCTGTTATGAATAATCTCTAATACTGTTTGATTCCCAAATTTTTGAAGTATTTTTCCGTTTAATCTGCTTGAATTATATCTGCAGACAACCGCAATACCTATACTCATTGTCTATACTTAATAAATTTTGCAGGAACTCCACCTACAATGCTATTTTCCTGAACATCGTCTCCTACCACCGATCCAGCTGCTATGATTGCACCATCGCCTATAGTGACACCTGATAAAATATTTACATTTGAACCAATCCAGACATCATCTCCTATAGAAATTGATTTTGTATTATTTTCTTGTAAATTCATCTTTTGGCCAAGTTTTGTTCCATGATCACTATCTACTATATATACAAAAGGAGCTATCATGCAGTCATTACCAATAGTTATATTTTTTGATGCATATAAGAAAGTATAAAATCCTATTGTTGTTCTTTTGCCAATTTTAATAAATGCATTCTCATTACAAGGACATAAATGAGCTCCACTTTTAATGATTGATTCATCACCAATCTTAATGTTTTTTGGATATCTCAAGAGTTTTGCACCCAGATATATAATCGATTTGTGTGAAATCTTTACACCAACAAGTCTATAAAAAAGATTTGTAAGAGTTAACAAAAATTTGTTAGGTAAATGCTTTCTAAATTGCTCATTTGGTATATCTTTATTTTGAATCATTGTTATCGATATTGTTATATTATTTAATAAAGTATAATACAGTTAAAATGACTTAAATTTAACTTTGAAAGATAAATCTAAACAATCGAGAAATTTTCCTGAGGTCATATTTGAGATAGCTAATTCTCATGATGGTGATAAAACTAAATTAAATAAAATCATAGATACAGTATCAAAAATAGAATACTCTAATAAGTCTATAAAATTTCAAATATTTTCTCCGACAGGTATTGCTGATAAAGATTATGAATGGTTTCCAGTTTACAAAAAAATTTGCTTCTCTGCAGATTTTTGGACTGAGACTCTTAAGAATACAAAATTAAATATACAGAAGATTTGGGTAGATGTATTTGATACTTTTGGTGCATCGGTTATAAAGAAAAATCTAAAGTTTATTTACGGAATTAAACTTCAAGCATCAACTTTAGATAACCAAGAATTATATGATTCATTAAGATCTATAAATTTTGAAGGGAAAATATTGATGTTAAACGTATCAGGATTTTCCATAAAAAAAATTAAAGCCTTGCTCAGATCATATGAAGGGCTCAAATTTAAGAAAATTATTCTACAAATTGGTTTTCAAAATTATCCAACAAAAGTAGAGCATACTGGGCTTCAAAAAATATCTTTTTTAAAAAATGAATTTGCAAATGATATTTGTGTGGCTGATCATATCGATGGTAGCAAAATAGAGTCGCTGAGCATACCTATCCTGGCATATGCATCCGGTGCAAATATGATTGAAAAACATATATGTCTTAAAAGAGAGGACACAAAATATGATTACTTTTCATCTGTTGAACCTGATGAGGTTAAAGATATGTTAAAAAACCTTTTAAATTACCATAATGCATCTAATGGCCCTTTTATTCAAAAAAAGGAAGCTGAATACTTAAAGAAAAGTATACAAATACCAATATTAAAAAGAGATTTGTATGCTGGAGATATAATTTCAAAAAAATATTTATCATTTAAAAGAACAAATAAAAAAGGATTGAGTTTTGATGAAATTCAACAAATAAACAAAAATAGTAAAGTTCTTAAAACAGACATAACCAAAGGTAACGCTATCCAGAAAAATAACTTTAAAAAAGCAAATATAGGAGTTATTGTAGCTGGAAGAATGAAAAGTAGCAGGCTTAAGAAAAAGGCCTTACTTAAAATTCAAGGCAAAGAATCTGTAAGATTATGTTTGGAAAGTTGTTTAAAAATTAAAGAAGCTCAAAAGATTGTGCTTGCAACTTCAACTAATAAACAAGATGCAATCTTGGAAATGTTTCTTCCATCAAATAGAAAAATACATTTTTTTAGAGGACATCCATCCAATGTTATTAAGAGGTATGTTGATGCCAGTTTAATCAACAATATAGATGTAATTATCAGGGTAACTGCAGACTGTCCATTTGTATCAAGTGAAATAGCATCGTTATTACTTGAAAGCCATTTTAAAGAGGGAGCAGACTATACTGCAGCTAAAAATTTTAGCGTGGGAACTAGTTGTGAAATTATTAATCTATCAGCGCTTAAAAAAGTCCAAAGTTATTTCAAAAATGCAAAATATTCTGAGTATATGACCTGGTACTTTCAGAATAATCCACATATATTTAATTTAAATATTGTGAAACTCCCTGAAGAATTAGTTAGAAATTATAGACTCACACTTGACTATGATGAAGACCTAAAAATGTTTAACAAACTTGTTGAGAGTATTGGTCATCATAATTTAAATACAAAAAAAATATTTAGTTTTTTAGACAAAAGCCCAGAAATTTCACAAATTAACTCAAAATCTGTTCTAACATATAAAACAGATAAGAATCTAATAAGAACTTTAAACAAAAATACAAAGATTAAGAATAATAAATGAAAAAATACTGTTTTTTTATGACTGGTTGCGAATCATGGTTTCAATCTGCAAAACAATTGTTGGAAGAAGGTATAGCCGAACCTGTTTTTTGGCTCGGTGATGAGCGTCATTCAAAGAAAGCTAGAAGCTATTTTGGGGATAATGTTGTTCATTCAATGGATAGTCTAGTGCACAATCCACATAAATTAAATGATATAGACTATCGATGCGAGAATTCTGAATTCTTTTTCTCTAAAAATTATAATCGCATAAAAGATCGCACATTGAAAATGATGGACAGAGTTGATACATATGGGATGTTTAATCGTAACGATAGAGAAGTAATTTTTCAAAAAATTGCAATTTGGTCACTAACAAAACTGTCAAAAGCGAAGCCTGAGGTGCTAATAATGTGTGACTCCCCTCACTCCCATGCTCAATATCTCATTTATGAAATTGCAAAGTTTTTGAAAATTCCAGCATATAAATTTAATACCTTTATGCCTTTACCATTATTGTTTCTTGAAAATGTTGAAACTGGAAAAAAAATTTTCTCAGACAGAGCTTTCGAAAAGTTATATGCATATAATTTTGAAGATAAGTTGTCAGCATACGTAAACAAGATTTATGAATCTTATAGCGAAGAAGAAAAATATGAGCATAAATTCATGGCTTTACAAAGACAAAATAGTCAAATCAATAAAAGATTAATCCAATTTTTTAGATCTGGTTTAAGAACATTTGCCAGCGACGTAAAGCATAATTTTTTAAGAAAAATTAATAAAGAATATTATCATATTAACCCAGCAAATCTTAATTTCTATACCAGATCAAAATTAAAAAAAATGAAAGCAAAGAACTTAAAACTAAATTGTGATATTTATGAAGAATCTTATGATATTAATTCAAAATTTATATATTTTGCACTTATGCATGAGCCGGAGAGAACTACAAACCCTGATGGTGGAGATTTCCACGAACAGCTTTTAGCTATATTAAAAATAAGAGATATTACTCCAAAAGATATAGATATTTACGTAAAGGAACACCCATCACAATTCTACCTTGAGGAAAGAGGTGCAAAAGGTAGAAGTCCTTTATTTTATAATTTACTTAAAAATATAAAAGGAATAAAGTTCATAGGCCCATTTGAGGATTCAAATAAATTTATCAAAAATGCAATCTTTTCGTCATCTATTACAGGAACTGTTGCATTAGAAGCAGCAATTATCGGCAAGCCAGGCTTAATTTTTGGGAGAACATGGTTTGAGGGATCTCCTAATGTTATTCACTGGAATGATATAGATAATTTCGAAGATGTAACTCAAATTAAAATATACCCATCAACTGATATAATAAATTTTTTGATTACCATGTATAGAGATAATTGTGTCTTAGGGTGTCAAAATTTAAGTGCTGAAATAAGGTTTAAAGATTATCTTAATACAAACTTCCATACTCTTGAGCAAAAGGGTATATCAAATTTAATGAAAAAATGTTTTGAATTGATTTAAGCAATCAATCAATAAGATCTGTTCTGACGGCTGTTCCAAAAACTACGTCTTCTAGTAGAGTCTTTCCAACAACCATATCAAAATGTTTTGGTGGCAGCCCATAACCAGGTCTGATACTCTTTATATCTTTTTCACTAATTGTATGCCCCTTTTTTAAATCTTTTATAAAATAAAGTGACCTTCTAAATTTTAAATTAGTTTTTTCACTTTCTTTTCTCGAATAATCAACTTTTCCTAAAGAATCCCATGCTATCTTAGAAGATTTACAAAGCGCCATTAATTCTTTTTCTTCTAATGAAAAACTATCATCTGGACCTCCTCTGCTTCTATCAAGTGTAAAGTGTTTTTCAATTATTGAAGCGCCAAGCGAGATACTTGCAAGTGCAGTTGTATTGTCAAGGGTATGGTCTGAAATTCCAGTTACTACGTCAAATTTTTCTTTCATATCACTTATAGTTCGTAAGTTGTAATCCGAAGCAGGTGCTGGATAACCGCTAACACAATGCAGTATTGCAAGCTCTTTACAACCACCCTCATAGGCAGCATTGATTGCTTCTTCAATTTCATAAGAATCTGCCATGCCAGTTGAGATTATCATAGGCTTTTTTGTAGCAGCAACATATTTAATCAAAGGTAAATCTATAACCTCAAAAGATGCTATTTTGTATGCTGGTGCATTTAAATTTTCTAATAAATCTACAGCTGTCTTATCAAAAGGAGAGCTGAATATTGTGATCTCTCTTTTTTTTGCATATTTAAACAATTCTTCATGCCAATCCCAAGGGGTGTGAGCCCATTCGTATAACTCAAACAAAGTTTTACCTTTCCATAATCCATCTTTGATTTGAAAATCGTCTAGATTACAATTTATTGTTATGGTATCGGGTTTGTAGGTTTGAATCTTTATTGCATTTGCACCAGAGTTTTTTGCCTTATCTATAATTTTAAAAGCATCGTTGATGTCGCCATTATGATTAGCAGACATTTCGGCAATTATATATGGATAAAAATCTTCTCCTATACAACTGTCCCCAATTTTTATTAACTTAGACATAATAGATTTACATTTTATATTATTTAATCTTTTTATAAACTTCGCCATTGTAATATGGATGTTTATTCTTTAAAGCTTTAAAAATATTATTTATGTCTCCAGGACTGACTCCATGCATAGTTTTTTTAAAAATATACAACGAATCTTTTTCACTAGATTTAATTTTTTGAATATTTTTTTTATTAGTTTTTGATTGATGAACCTCTATTTTATTTTCTGGAAATATGAAGCTGAATATAAACTTTGTTCTTGAAGCATGATAGTCACTTGTAAAAACATTGATTTTTCTTTTTTTAATCTTTCTTTGAAATTTTTTCTTTAGGAAAATAGCATCTCCAACAGTATCTCTAGATTGATCTGATAAATATAATTGATGGTTATTTTTGTTAATTCTTAAGAAGAAATTTAACATCGCTCTTGCAATGGAGATTGCACAATCTTCCCTATACTCCCAACCACAAAAAAAAATTAGCTCAGGCTTAGTTTTATTCTTTAGAGCATCATGTAACTTCAAAACTCTTCCTCTAGATTCGCTATTAAGCGCGCCATCTTTATTCATCAAATTACCTAAAACAACAAAACACTCTTTTGAGTTAAGCATCTTTTTTGTGGACCTCTTCAATTGTCATTTGCCATTTTACCCAATTAGGAAGTTCTTTTTTTACGTGAAATGTTCCAATATCAGACATTTGGTGCTTTTCATATTCATTATTTTCAATAACGACTATATTGTCTATAAAAAGTTTCTCAATTTCTTTATGAAGTTTAATATAACTTGATTCTAATGATTCATTGTTGTTAAAGTTAATTTTTTTTTGAAATAATACTGGGCCAGTATCAATGCCTTCATCGATTTCATGGATTGAAACTCCTGATGGAGTCCTATCATAATGCGCCCAAAAGTTTGGATGAGCTCCTCTATTAAAAGGTAGGTAAGAAATATGTAAGTTAATAATTGGTCTTGCTAAAGTGGAAAATTTTTTAATAATATGCTGATATCCAAAAGAAATTACAAAATCATATGCAGAAAAATCATTAACTTTATCCAATGTGTGTTTAACTTTATGGCCTCTCTTTTCAAGAAAATTGATTAGAGAGGTTTTCTTTTTGTCATATCCTAGAAAAAGTATCTTCATCTGAGTCTTAAGATATTAAGAAAGTAAACTTAAAATAGCATTAATAACTTTTTTTTGTTCTGCATCACTAAGAGAATAATATAGAGGTATTGATAAAGCTTCTTCATAGAACTTACTAGCAGATGGATAGTCTGAAGTTTTATAACCCAGTCTTTTATAATAGGGATGAGATGTAACAGGCATGTAATGAACTTGAGTAATTATGTCTTCTTTTTTTAGATCATTCATAAATTCTGCTCTGCTCGTATTGAGTGCCTCGTAATTAATTCTCAAAACATACAAATGATGAGAACTAAAATCTCTAAAATTGGTATGGATTGGATTTACATACTCTAAGTCAGAGAATGCTTCATCATAGACTCTTGCTAATTCAAGTCTTCTTTTAAGAAAATTTGGTAATTTTAATAATTGAGATTTACCTAGCGCGCATTGAATATCAGTAATTCTGTAGTTATAACCTAATTCTTGCATTTCATAGTACCATGGGTTTTTGATGTTACCTGTATAGGCAAGATTGTCATCAATTAATTTGTCATTTAACTTATTGATTCCATGGCTCCTTAATTTTATTAACTTGTTGTAAATGTCTTGGTTATTAGTTGTTATCATGCCTCCTTCGCCTGCTGCTATTGATTTTACCGGATGAAATGAAAATCCTGTCATATCAGAATATTTACAAGAACCGACCATTGATCCATCTGCATACTTTGCACCTAATGCGTGTGCAGCATCTTCAATGACATATGATTGATATTTTTTTCCTAAAATTTGAATATTCTCCATGTCACATGGCAAGCCGGCATAGTGGACAGGAATAATTGCTTTTATTTGATCATTCTTTTTCAAAGCTTCCTCGATATAATTGCAGTCAATATTAATAGTATCTGGGTTAATATCGACAAAGATTGGTTCTGCATCACAATAGAGTGCTGCATTTGAACTTGCAACAAATGTAATTGGTGAGGTAATTACTTTAGTATTTTTTTTGACGCCTGCTACTATGCAAGCCATATGCAATCCTGATGTCCAGCTTGACATTGCTACAGCATATTTTGATCCAACAAATTCGGCCACAGCTTCTTCAAAATAGTCTACATTTTTGCCCTGTGTTAAGTTTTGATTTCTTAAAACATCTATTACCGATTTTATATCATCCTCATCTATAAAATGTTTTCCATATGGTATTAGATGCTTTTTCATGTGATTATTATATATGAAAGGTCTAAGAATCAGTTAAAGATTGAAGTTCGATCATTTTACTAAAATTAGATTCTTTATCATTTGTTAAATCAGAATATGAACCACTTTCTATAAGTTTTCCGTCTTTAAGGACATATATTAAGTCAACATTTTTAATGGTTGACAATCTATGTGCAATAGCAATTACAGTTATTTTTCCTTTTAAATTATCTATACTTTTTTGTATTTCTTTTTCAGATTCAGAGTCCAATGCACTTGTAGCTTCATCAAGTATTAATAAATTAGGTTTTCTAAATAATTCTCTAGCAACAAAAAGTCTTTGTTTTTGTCCTCCAGATAATAGGACTCCTCTATCACCAACCATACTATCGAATCCATGTTCAAGTGTGTCAATAAATTCTAAGATATTTGCTTGTTTTGCGGCTTTCCTTATTTTTGCAAATAATTTTTTATCATTATTGTAGTCTCCTTTCCACATACAGATATTATTTGCAATACTGTCATCAAATATAATTGTTTCTTGAGAAACATATCCAAGCTGTGATCTCCAACTATGCTTTGAAATATCTTTTCCATCAATGCCATCTATATACATTCTGCCATTACTTGGAGTGTGCATTAATGTAATTAAATCAACTAATGTTGATTTTCCTGAGCCAGATTCACCAACAATTGCAACAGATTGTTTTGCACCAATCCTCAAAGAAATACCTTCTAAAACATGTTTTTCTTTACCTTCATAGCTAAAACTAATATCTTCTAGAACAATATCTTTGTCTAGAGTTTCGATAGTTTCTAAGCCATCTTCAGTTTGATTATTCTTTTGTCTAATAAACTCTTGATTAACTAACTCCATACTACCAATATGTTGAAATGTTCCTTGAAAGCTGCTCTGAACTGCTAAAGTTGCGTTTAGCGCTCTATAAAATAAAACTATAGAAACTAAAATTGGAGTAATTTTAGAATTAAAAATATATATCTGAATGAAAACTACCATCATAATAAAAACTACTGCAATTGGCTCTCTAATTGATTGTGTAAAAGCTGCTGCAATGCCTGATTTAACCTGATTTTGAGTTAAGGTATCAATAGATTTAATTATATTTTTTCTGAGTAATGGGGTTTGGCCGGTGGCAGTGAGATATTTGAACGCATGAAGAGTTTGAATTAGCCATCTTGTCAAGATTCCATTTTCACTAGCAGTTATCCTTGATAAGTTTCTAACATAATTATTTAGACTCATAAAGATTATTAGCAATATAATTCCAACCCCAAAAGCCATTAAGCCAAATCTCCATGTCATCACAAACGCTATACTCATTAATACAATTGTCGTAACTAACTGACCTCCAAAGGTGGTAAGCTGTCTAAATGCTTCTAATGATTTCGTTGGTTGCTCATTAATTAAATTAGTGAAATGTCCAGTATCTTTACTTGAATAATAACCATAAGTCATAAGAGTGTAGTTATCAAATAGACGAAACTTTAATTCTCTCAATAACTTTCCAATTAAATATGCACTGTATCCTAGAGCAGCAAAGGTAATTAATCCTTTTAAAATGAATGCAATTGTTATTAACAAAATAATTCCAACAGTTGAATCACTTATCCCAATAAAGTTAATAAAATCAATAATAAATTTATTAATGCCTGAGAGATCTTCATATACCATTGTTCCATCTAAGCTCTCCAATAAGGGTAGCAGCAATAAAATTCCAAATCCCTCTGAAAGAGCTGCGAATAATCCTAAGAAAAAGATTAAATATATTATTAAGCCAAGATAATCCTGAAACATCTTGGTATATTTAATAATGTCAAAAATTGATGAGGGCATAAATTACAACCTCAAGTCTGAATATATTTTTGGCAATATCGATTTTAGGTCATACAAAATACCATTGCCTTTAATGAGGCCTTTAATTTCTTCTGGTTTCATATTTTTATACAAATCATGAGCTACAGTTAACAAAACAGCATCATAACTATTAGCATTTAGACTATCTATAGGCATCAATCCACATGATTCTTTTACTTCTTCGATGTCAACCCAAGGATCATAAATATCTACTTCTGCATTTTTCGATCTAAATTCGTTGATGATATCTACAACTTTAGAATTTCTTAAATCAGGACAATTTTCTTTAAACGTAATTCCCATAATTAATATCTTAGATTTTTTAATGTCTATTTTTCTATCTCTCATTAATTTAATAAGCCTATCAACTATATATGTGCCCATACTATCATTAAGCCTTCGGCCAGCTAAGATTACTTCTGGCTCATAACCTATTGATTGGGCTTTATAGGTTAAGTAATATGGATCTACTCCTATGCAATGACCGCCGACTAAGCCAGGCTTAAATGGTAAAAAATTCCATTTACTACCAGCAGCTTTTAAAACTGATTCTGTATCAATATCCATTTGATTAAAAATTACTGCTAACTCATTTATTAAAGCTATATTTAGATCCCTTTGTGTGTTTTCAATAACTTTTGCAGCCTCTGCAATCTTAATACTTTCTGCTTTATGAGTGCCTGCAGTTACAATCTCTTGATATAAACTATCAACTAAATTTGCTATATCTTCAGTTGAGCCTGAAGTAACTTTAATTATATTTTCAAGCCTATGCTCTTTATCGCCAGGATTTATTCTTTCAGGACTATAACCACAATAAAAATCTTGATTAAATTTTAGACCAGAATTTGCTTCAAGTATTGGTACACAAAATTCTTCAGTTGCGCCTGGAAAAACTGTTGATTCATATATTACTAAATCATTTTTCTTTAGAATTTTTGAAATCATCTCAGTAGCATTTTGGATGGGTGATAGATCAGGTTTTTTGTTTGCATCTATTGGTGTAGGAACCGTGACTATGTAACAGTTACAGTGTGAAATTTGGTCAACTTTGTTAGTAAAAGATAGTTTTTTTGCTGACTTTAAGTCTGATTTAGAAACCTCTAGAGTTAAGTCCTGATCATTTTCTAATTGATTAATTCTCTCTATGTTTATATCAAACCCAATAACATTTCTTTTTTTTCCAAATTCTACTGCCAAAGGTAATCCCACATAACCAAGTCCAACAATTGCTAAATTTAGATCAGTTGATTTCACTATTGTCTATGTTTGTAATATTTAATATACCAATCAACAAAAATTTGAACTCCTTGCTCAACTTTTGTAGATGGTTTGTAATTAAAATGTTCCTCTAATTCTGAAACATCTGCATATGTATCAGGGACGTCACCAGGCTGTAATGGAAGTAATTCTACCTTAGCCTGAATCCCCGTTGCTTTTTCAATTGCATTTATATAATCATTAAGCTTAACAGGGTTATTATTTACAATATTATAAACTCTCCATGGTGCAAAGCTTGAGCCCGGTTTAGGTTCTTTGCTTGACCATTCCGTATTAGGTGAAGCATTCTTATCCAATACTCTAATCACCCCCTCAACAATATCATCAACATAAGTAAAATCTCTTTTATGATTTCCATAATTAAAAACTTGAATAGTCTTATTATTTAAAATTGCTTTTGTGAACATAAAGAGAGCCATATCTGGCCTACCCCATGGCCCATACACAGTAAAAAATCTAAGACCGGTAGTTGGTAAGTTGTATAAGTTGCTATAAGTGTGTGCAAATAATTCGTTTGCTTTCTTGCTTGCAGCATAGAGACTTAAAGGATGATCGATATTATGATTTACAGAAAAGGGCATTACAGTATTTGCTCCATAAACGCTAGAACTGCTTGCATATACAAGATGTTTCACATCATTATGTCGACAAGCCTCAAGAATGTTTGTGAATCCTACAATATTACTGTCCACATATGAATGTGGATTTTCCATAGAATATCTAACCCCAGCTTGTGCTGCAAGGTTAACTACTTTTTCTGGTTTTTTATTTTGAAAAATATCATCAATTTCATTTTTATTAGAAATATCACTTCGAAAATGTGTATAGTTTTCACAGTCTATAAATTGATTTAAGCGATCCTCTTTTAATTCTGGATCATAATAATCATTATGATTGTCTATGCCTATTACTTCATCGCCTCGTTCAAGCAACCTTTGAACTAAAAATGAGCCAATAAATCCAGCTGACCCTGTAACAAGAATTTTCATTAATTTAAAGTTACTTTTCTTCTGAATATTTTTGCAATAGTGATTGATAATACAATTATAAATCCTGATATTGTTCCAACAATACAGATTATCGCTCTTTTAGGCTTAAGCTTTAGTTCTGGAATTATTGGTTTGTCGATTACTTTAAAAACATATTCTGGAGAAGACTGAGACAACATAATTGTTTGCTGTTCAGTCTTAATTAGTTGAGCCATTACCTGTTTGAGTTCTGTTATTTGAGTTTGACTAATCTGAGAGTTTAAATATTTTAGAGAGTTTTCTGCTCTTATCACATCATTTACCATGATGTACTTATTTAGATCTTCAACAAGCATCTCAACCCATTTTTGGGACATTGAAGGAGAGTATGTGTCAGCAAAAACTGTTAGGTAGCCATTTTTTTTATCAACTTTACTTGCTACCATCATCCTGAAATTTCTTACTGTTTCTTGAATAGAAGGTTTTAGTGTTTTACCCCTTTTATCGAGCCAATCATTTTTTTTAACATCATATAATTTTTCATTAATTATTAAGTTGTTTGTATCTTTATCCCATCCCTTAGCAGCCATTATTGAAACCGTCAAATCGTGTCTAATGATAAATTCTTCCAAAAATTGGTAAGAATTTAATATAGCAATAGCTTCTTCTTGTTTTGCATCATTACCACCAGGTAATGAAATTCCCGCCATTCCAGCCAAACTTGAAAGACCACCCAAACTTGAGCTGATACTTTGAGATTTAGCTTCTGCAGGAGCCAATAGCGCTTCGGATCGATATATATTTTGTAATGACAAAGAATATAGAACTGATAAAACTGCAAAGATTAAAGTTAGTGAAATTATAAATATCTTATTATCCCAAAGCTCTTTTACCAATTGGACTAAATCAACCTCACCATTATTAATTAAAGGTTTATCAAAACTATCTTTCAAAATTTACACTCCTCTCAAATAATATATTTATATCTAAATATATGGTACCCGGAGCCGGACTTGAACCGGCACGCTATTGCTAGCGAGGGATTTTAAGTCCCTTGTGTCTACCAATTCCACCACCCGGGCTTTACATATGCGATATTTTACAAGTAAATTTAAAATAAATCTCAAAAATTAAATTCGTGGAGGCTGAAGCCGGAATCGAACCGGCGTAAACGGCTTTGCAGGCCGCTGCATAACCACTCTGCCATCCAGCCAATTATGTTGTATTGTATAGGTGTTAAGAAAGAATGTGTAAATAAATCTATTTATTTGAGGAAAAGTCAACATTCTGGTCGATTTCTCTTTTAGTAGCTGATTCATATGAGTTTCTAATAGAATTATTTAGCTCAATTACCTTTTTTAGAATCTGCAAAGGACTATTTTTTGACTCAGAGTATTTATAGAGTGCTTGAGAGTCTTTAGGAAAACATGCTCCTCCAAAACCAAATCTTCCATCAGGACCAGGAACTTGCATGTGTGAACTGCCCATTCTTTTATCAAGTGAAATAGCTTCTATAAAGTTCTCCCAAGTTTCATCTGTCCCTGACTGACAGAATAAATCGTAAAGTTCATTAAAAAACATAACTTTTGATGCTAAAAAACAGTTGATTGTATATTTTATGAATGAAGCTGCAATTAAATCAGTTTTGAAATAACTACTTGTGATGCATTTAGTATGGTTTTTGTAAAAATTTGAAGTTTTATCCGTATTGTAATTTTTACCACCGAGTATAATAAATTCTGCATTTATAAAATCTTTTGAAGCATGCCTCTCAGTCAAAAATTCAGGATTGTAGACTATATTTGGAATTAAAGTTGCAATGTGTTCGATATGTGAAGGAAGAACGGTGCTCTTCAAAACAACTTGTGAATCAAAATTTAAATTGTTTATCTCTTCAATTACACTTTTTAAAATTTCTAGATCTTGATCACCATTTTTAGTCATTGGTGTTGGAACACAAATAAAGATAAATTCTGGTTCAAAACTCTCAAGATCAGAAATTTTATTATTATAAATAGGGTCAATAATCATTTTATTAACCTTATTATTAAGACCTTCATCTAAAGCCTTTCCAACAAACCCATGACCAATAATAGAAACCTTCATGTTACCTATGTTTGAGTACATTTATTGTGTAATCATAGCCAGTCAAAAGAGTGATTAAAACAGAAATTATTAAAAGTAGATCAGCATATATAATCAGTATCATAATATTGGTCGCTAGAGCCGTTAAGTATAAAAAAATTGTAAATAACTGTACCGAGGTTTTGACTTTAGCAAGAAAAGTTACTTTGGTTGCATTTGAAATATTTTTTCTAGCACTAAAATCTCTCAAAGCACTTACCCATATTTCTCTTGAGATTATACAAGCAGTAGAAAAAGCCAATAAAAAACTTGATAAAGTCACGCTAAGAGTCACTAGAAGAAATACAACCAATATCTTATCTGCAATTGGATCTAATATCTCACCTATTTCCGATGATGCATCATATTTTCTAGCAAAATAACCATCAAAAAAATCACTTATCCCAGCAAGTAGGAATAGTATTAAAGCAAAAATATAACCTTCTTCAGCAATAAGAATTAATGAAATTACTACCGCAAGTAAAATCCTCATTAATGTCAAATAATTTATAAGATTAGTTACCATTTAATGTGTTTTTAATATTTATCGATATTTTCTCATTTATGCCATCAACAGTCATCAAATCATTAATGTTAGCTGATCTTATTTTCTCAATATTCTTAAATCTTTTAAGAAGCCTATGCTTTAAAATATTGCCAACACCCTTAATATTATCTAATTCAGATTTTGTAATTTTGCTTCTTTTCTTTTTTCTCTGAGCTTGGAGAGCAAATCTGTGAGATTCATCTCTTATTTCTTGCAATATTAAAAATGATTTAGAGTATTTGTCCAGTTCGAGTATTCCAGTCTTACTGATAATTGTTTCAGTGGCTCTAACTCTATTTGCTCCTTTTACAATAGAAATTACTTCAAGATTATTATGTTTAGAATCATCAATAACCTGATTAACATATTTCAATTGAGTGTTTCCCCCATCGATAAGAATCAAATCAGGTTTTGTTTTTGGATCATCATAATACTTTAATCTTCTTTCAATGACATGTTCCAACGAGCCAATGTCATTGCCTGAAAGTTTTTTTGGTATGTTAAATAGTCTATAACTTTTTTTTAATGGTCCCGTTTTTGTATAAACAACACAAGAGGCTACTGCATTATCACCTGATATATGGCTCACATCATACCCTTCAATTTTTTCAATATCTTTAACACCTAAATATTTGCTGAGTTCATTAAATGCAAATGTGTATTTGTCCTCTTTACTAATATGATTTTTTATTACTTGTATAGCGTTTAACTTGCACAAATTAAATATTGGTCTAATAGGCTTGCTTGGTGAATGAATTATTTTTACTTGTTTTTGATGTTTAGCTTTAAGCATATCCTCAAGAATTCTTTTATCCTCCAATATGGATGCACAAAGTAATTTTTTAGGAATATCTATTTGATTATCATAAAAATTGTATATAACGCTTTGATAAACATCATCAATGGTATTGTAATGAGCTTGTTTAATTAAGTGTGTTTTGGTGCCTCTAATTTTTCCTTTTCTTACAATAATTATTGAAACGCCAAGATAGCCCAGTTCAGAGCTGACCGCAAAAATATCTATGTCATTAGCTAAGGTAACAACTGATTGCTCCTCCTTTAGAAGACTTAGTCTTTCAAGACGGTCTCTTATTTCAGCAGCTTTTTCAAAATCAAGTTTTGAAACCGCTTTTTCAATATCACATGAAAGCCTTTTAATTGTTTTAGTATCTGAAGATGAAAGAAATGATTTTGCACCTGTAATATCTTCAAAGTAATCAACTTTGTTTATCTTTTGTACACAAGGGGCGGAACATCTTTTCATTTGAAACTCTATACATGGTCTAGTTCTATTAGCAAAAGTACTATCGCTGCAGTTTCTTAATTTAAAGATTTTCTGAATTTCTTTGATAGATTTTTTTACCGCTTCAGAACTAACAAACGGTCCATAATATCTCTTGTCAACTGCTTTTTTTGTTCTTCTGGAGTAAATACCCGGGAATTCATGGTCTAAAGAAAAGTAAATATAGGGGTAGGTTTTGTCATCTCTTAGTAAAATATTAAATTTTGGTTTATTTTCTTTAATGAGCATTTGCTCAAGCAATAATGCTTCAACCTCATTTTTAGTTGTAAAAGTTTCAATTCTATCTGTAAGGTATTTTATTTGAGATGTTTTTCTATCTTTAATAGTATTTCTAAAATAAGAAGAAACTCTTTTTTTTAGGTTTTTTGCCTTGCCTATATAAATAATTTCAAGATTGCTAAAAAATTTGTAAACGCCAGGAGTGTTTGGAATTTTTTTTAAATCAATAGACATTACAAAAATTATTTCTGATATTAATCTTTATCAGATAAGTATTTCTTAGTATAAATCTTGCCTGCATTAACACCAAATTGATCAAAAGGATTTATACCTAACATAACAGATGCTATGTATGTTCTATGCTCCCAAGTTGCCAATAAATAACCAAGATCATATGAAGATGAGCTATCTATAAAAAAAATGTTAGTTGGAATACTTGCATTAATTTTTTCATGATCTTTTAGCGCATCAGCACCTTCTGACATGAGTTTTGATTGCGAGATTGCTTGTGCATAAGCTAAAGTTTTTTTGTATTCTTTGTCAACAATAATGTCTGCACAAATATCATGAGTTCCTTGGTGTAATAATTGAAAATACGAATGTTGTGCTCTTGGTCCATAACCTCCAAAAATTATCTGACCTGTTTTTTTAAACTCAGAATCTTTTGATGGCTGCTTGCCAAGAGACTCCATCTCAAGCTGCTGAATATAGCTTGGAAACGATCTTAAATTCCAAGCATATGTAAGAACTGCTCTTGAATATTTCTTCTTAAAGTTATGTAACCAGATATCGCTATAAGCAAGATTTTTTACAAACTTTAAATATTCCTTATTTTTTTTAAGATCAAAATCAGCTTGTTTGCCTCCAGCCATAAATGCATCAAATTGTTCTTTTTTTAAAGAAAAAATTAAAGCAGAAATCTCTGACCAGATTGAATATCGACCACCAATTTCTTGATCAAACTCAATAATATTTTTTAAGTTATATTTTTTTGCTTCGTCTTTATTAGCAGTTATTGCAATAAATCTATCGATTTCTCCTGACCATGAAATAGCTTGTTTTAAAATGGAAATAGTTTCCTCAGTTTTGAATGATTTAGAAGATACAATAAAAATTGTGTCATTAGGATTTAATTTTTTAGTTTTTATTATAAATTCAGATAAATCAGAACCAGTTATAAATATAAAATTAGTGTTTTCATTTCCTAATTCGATGCTTTCAAGTAACATTTTTGGGCCCTCAAAAGAACCACCAATTCCAATAGAAACTATATTTTGAGCAGCCTTACACAAATCATCTAAATTAGACAACTTAATGTGTTGACTCTTATTTGAAGGAGTATCAAGAGAGACTGAATCATATTCGTGCCTATATTTTGGGTGCCATGCAGCTAAGTTTTCTGTGTAGTTTACTTTTTTGCCATTTAATAAATCATCTATTTTTGTATGCAAACTCAAATTATCTGCTTTTCTATCAAATTCTTTATAAAGTTCGGATGTAAATTCACTAATATATGATTCAAATATAATTTTTTTATTTTCAAATTTACAATTTGGGGGATTTCTCTTAATCACTGAATGCTCTCATAAATATCGTTAAGAGATTTCTCAATATTTTTTGATGTTGTTATTGGTCTTCCAATAACCAAGTAATCTGCTCCAAAATCAATTGCTTTTTTGGGTGTCATGACTCTCTTTTGATCATCATCTGAATCTTGCAATCTAATACCAGGAGTGATTGTCATTAATGATTCTCTGCTCCTAGCTAATTCTAATTCATGAGGAGAGCATACAATTCCATCGATACCAACCAATTCTGCGAGATCAAGCATTTTATTAACTTGTTTCAAAGTCGATCTGTTGTAGATATTTTTTGTATCATTATCACTTAGACTTGTTAGGGCAGTCACTCCAAAGATCTTGATGTCAGTCCCAGAAACTCCATCCATTGCGGCCATCATCATTTCTTTTCCACCAGATGTATGTATTGTTAACATTTTAATGGGAAGAACAGTTAAGCCTTCAACAGATTTTTTTACTGTATTAGGAATATCATGAAGCTTAAGATCGAGAAATACATCAAAACCTTTTTGGGCAGCATGGTGAACAATCTCATGCCCAATTGAATTGAAAGAAATACTTCCAATTTTTACCATACATTTATTTGAGTCAAGCTTATCTATAATCTCCGATGCGCTTTTAAAAGTTTTTTCGTCAATTGCTACTATTATCATTTTTTAATTAGAGACTTAGATGGTTTAAAGTGCATCGTGGCAGTTTCGCCAATATATGAAACTTGTTTTGTTTTTGGATTTATAAATTTTCTTGGTCTTATAAATTTTTTTGAAAAGGTGCCAAAACCTCTAATTTCTACTTTTTCGTCTAGGGCAACTGATTCAATTATTGTATTAGTGATTACATCAATAGCATCAGAAATTTGTGATTTTGTTAAATTAGGAAATTCTTTTCTAAGAGATTTTTCTATATCTGAGCGGGTAAAAGTATCTTTATTATTTTTATTCACTCAACTTTAATGAAATTCTTTCTCTTTCTGCATCAACTGCAAA